>Ga0209943_1000165_pt1 | contig 45595 bp, 38 predicted proteins | sample SalPonR1_B_D2_MG_FD_185698 | JGI IMG/M metagenome (GOLD analysis project Ga0209943, IMG submission 185698) | Salt pond soil microbial communities from South San Francisco under conditions of wetland restoration - Salt Pond MetaG R1_B_D2_MG... ... | reverse complement strand
ACGTGTCCAGAACGAAAAAAACCCACCCCCACGGCGCAGCGGAGATGGGTTTTCGGTTGTCCTGCCTGGTGAACGCTAGCCGGCTACCCTCTCCCGGGGAGGCAGCCACCAGCCGATGCCGATTGCATGCGCAGCGTTCATGACCGCCGGAGTATCCACGGCCCCCGCCGGCCGGTCAAGCGCCAGCGGCTGCACACCGGCCTCACAGGCCATAGAGCAGCGGCAGTACCAGCGAGAAACCGAGCCACATGAGCAGCGTCAGCGGGATGCCCACCCGCAGGAAATCCGAGAATTTGTAGCCGCCGGCGCTGAGGATCAGCAGGTTGGTCTGATAGCCGATGGGCGTGGCATAGCTCATGTTGGCGCCGAACAGGACCGCCAGCACGAAGGGCAGCGGGTCCGCGTTCAGCTGCTGGGCGACGCTGATGGCGATGGGAGTGCCGATCACCGCGGCCGCGTTGTTGCTGACCACGTTGGTGAGCACGGTCATGATCAGCATGAAAGCGCTCAGGATGAGCGGTATGGGCAGCGCGTCGGTGACGTCCACGAACTCGTGGGCGAGGTAATAGGCCATGCCGGTCTGCATCAGGGCACCGCCCAGACCGAGGCTGGCGACGATGATCAGGATCACCGGCCGGCTCAGCGCATCGGTGGTATCCCGCCAGTTGAGGCAGTTCGAGACGAGCATCAGGGCCACGCCCGCCAGCGCGCTGACCGAGATGGGCAGCAGACCCAGGGCCGCGCTCAGCACCACGAACGCCATGATGGCGAGCGCGCGCTTGGCCCGGTGGGTGTGCGGCAGTGAGGTGGTGCCGTCCAGTACCAGCATGCTGCCGCTTGCCTTCAGGGTTTCTATCGCCTTGCGCGGACCCTGCACGAGCAGGACGTCGCCGGCGCGCAGTCGCACGGAGCCGATGTCCGAGGTCAGGCGGGAAGCCGGCATGCGCGCGCGGTGCAGCGCCAGGGGCAGCAGCCCGCTGGACTGGGCGAAGCGGGAATCCGCCAGCGTGCGGTGGTGCAGCGGCGAGCCCCGGGTGACCACCACCTCGGCGAGCTGCTGACCCTTCGAACCCTCGCCGGTCTGGTCCTTGCCGCCCATCCCGTGCAGGGTGGCGCCGAGTTCCCGTTCGTACTCCTTCAGGTTGTCCGGCGTGTCCTTCACGAACAGCCGGTCGCCCGGCTGCAGCTTCACCGAAGGCAGCTTGGCCACGAACAGGGACTCGCTGCGCCGGATGCGGTCCACCCGCATGCGCCCGCCGGTACGCGCCAGCACCTCCGAGAGGGTCTTGCCCGCGGCGAAGCTGTCCTCGTCGACGTGCAGCTGGGCGCTGAAGACCCGCGGCGAGGTGTCCTCGAGCGGCGGTACCCGCTCCGGCACCAGCCGCGGGCCCACGAGCCACAGGAACAGGAGACCGACGGCGCCGACGATGGCCACCGGCAGGGCGAAGTCGAACATGTCCAGGCGCGCCTGCCCCAGATCGGCCGCGATGCCCACGACGAGCAGGTTGGTGGAGGTGCCGATGGTGGTCGACATGCCGCCGAGGATGGTGGCGAAGCCCATCGGCATCAGGACACCGGACACCGGCACGTTGGAGCGCAGGGAGGCAGCCACCAGGATGGGCAGCAGCAGCACGACGATGGGCGTATTGTTCAGGAAGGCGCTCAGCACGGCGCCCGCGATCAGGGTCAGCAGCAATGCGACCATCGGCCGGGCCTTCCAGGCCGCCGCGATCGCGCTCGCCAGCGGCTGCAAGGCGCCGGTGGTTTCCAGCCCCTTGCCCACGATCATGAGCGCGCAGACGGCCACCAGGGCCTCGTTGCCGAAAGCACCGAAGAAGTCCGCCGGCCCGAGCAGCCGCTCGCCGTCGACGGTGTAGGGGAAGATCTCGAACAGCAGGATCAGCGCGACCAGGACGCCGAGGCTCGAGCTCTCCAGGGGGATGTTGTCGCGGGTGAACAGGATCAGCGCGATCACGGTCAGTACGAGGACCGCTATGCCGTGGGCATCGGGCGTGAGTGTTTCCAAACCGTCCTCGCAACGTCGACCAGCGCGGCTGCCTCGCCGGGAGCGCCGAGTATACGGGAGCGCTCCGCGGCCGGGCTGCGAAGTTTCTCACATCGGCGCCGCCGGGAGGGCGGCCCGTCGGGCCGGGGCGGTACCGCTCTCATTCACTGCATGCGGCGGGATTTGGGCCGTGATCGGGATTCTGCTATCGTCGCCGCGAGCCCGCCGCGGCACCGTAACGCATCATCGCCCGCCCCTTCAGGAGTCCCCCATGAGCTTCAAGCAGCTGCTGGAAACCTGGCAGAAGACGCCCCGTGTCACCCGGACCGAGAAGGAGTACGCGGTCAAACTGCCCTTGGAGGATGCGGCCCGGCTGCACGCCCTGGAGGAGCTGTTCGGCGGTCCCACGCTCGAGCAGATCATCACCGATTTACTCGGCACTGCGCTGGACGAACTGGAGGCGGCCATGCCCTACGAGCCCGGCGAGCGCGTCATCCGCGAGGACGAGCAGGGCGACCCGATCTACGAGGACGCCGGCCTGACGCCGCGCTTCATCGAACTCTCCCGCAAGCACCTGCGCGCCCTGGAGAGCGCCGGCAGCGACTGAGCCCCCGGGCTCGCCCGCATGGCTCACAGCATCGAGGAGGACTGGGGCGCCCCCGGCGTCGGCGTATTCCGTTACAGCCGGCGCGCCATCGAACTGGTCTGGAGCACGTCGCGCCAGCTCACACTCTGGCTCGGCCTGGCCACCGTATCGGCAGGCCTGCTGCCGGCGGCGGTGGCCTGGGTGGGCCAGCAAATCGTCGACTCGGTGGTGGCCGCGATGCAGTCCGGCGGCGACTACCGGGAAGCGCTCACCTGGGTGGCCATCGAGGCCGGGCTGCTCGTGCTGACCGCCGCCAGCCAGCGCTCCATCTCGCTCTGCCAGTCACTGCTGCGCGCCCGGCTGGCCCAGCGCGTGAATACCATGATCCTGGAGAAGGCGCTGACCCTGTCGCTGGACCAGTTCGAGGACGCGGAGTTCTACGACAAGCTGACTCGCGCCCGGCGGGAGGCCTCGAGCCGGCCGCTGAGCCTGGTGAACCGCACCTTCTCGCTGGCCCAGAACGCCATCTCGCTGGTGAGCTATGCGGCGCTGCTGGTGCAATTTTCACCCTGGGCGGTGGTCATCCTGGTACTGGCGGGCCTGCCGGCGTTCGCCGCCGAGACCAAGTTCTCCGGCGACGCGTTCCGGCTGTTCCGCTGGCGCTCGCCGGAGTCACGCATGCAGATGTACCTGGAGACGGTGCTGGCCCGGGAGGATCACGCCAAGGAGGTGAAACTGTTCCGCCTCGGCCCGCTGCTGCTCGACCGCTACCGGGACATCTTCCATCGGCTCTACGGCGAGGACCGCCGGCTCACCATCCGGCGCGAGACCTGGGGGTTCGCGCTCGGCCTCATCAGCACGGCGGCCTTCTACGGCGCCTATGCCTGGATCGCCATCAGCACCGTCGACGGCACCATCACGCTCGGCCAGATGACCATGTACCTGCTGCTGTTCAAGCAGGGCCAGAGCGCGGTGGCCGCCAGCCTCACGGCCATGGGCGGCATGTACGAGGACAACCTCTACCTCTCCAACCTGTACGAATACCTGGAGCAGCCGGGCACGATCGGGGCCGGCGAGCGCACCGCCGGGGAGACGCCCGGCGACGGCATCCGCTTCGAGGACGTGAGCTTCACCTATCCCGGCAGCGCAAGCCCGACGCTCACGGACATCGACCTGCACGTCGCCCCGGGGCAGAGTCTCGCGCTGGTGGGGGAGAACGGCGCGGGCAAGACCACGCTCATCAAGCTCATGACCGGCCTGTACCGGCCCACCCAGGGCCGCATCCTGCTCGACGGGACGCCGCTCACCGACTGGGACCCCGACGCGCTCACCCGCCGCTTCGGGGTGATCTTCCAGGACTTCGCGCGCTACCAGTTCACCGTGGGCGAGAACATCGGCGCCGGCGACGTGGATCATTTCGTGGACGCGGAGCGCTGGCGGGAGGCGGCCGGCCGGGGGCTTGCGGACGCCTTCATCGAGCGGCTGCCGGCAGGCTACGAGAGCCAGCTCGGGAAGTGGTTCCGGGACGGCCAGGAGCTGTCCACCGGCCAGTGGCAGAAGGTCGCGCTGGCTCGCGCCTTCATGGACCGTGGCGCCGACATCCTCATCATGGACGAACCGACCGCTTCCATGGATGCCGCAGCCGAGGCCGCAATGTTCGAGCATTTCCAGGAACTCGCGGCCGGGCGCATCACCATTTTGATCTCCCACCGCTTCTCCACGGTGCGCCGGGCCGACCACATCCTCGTCATCGAGCACGGTCGCATCACCGAGGCCGGCAGCCACGAAGAGCTGATGGCGCTGGGCGGGCACTACGCTACACTGTTCTCTCTGCAGGCCGAGGGCTACCTGTGAGAGCCCCGCGGAAGCGGGCGCCGCAGAGGGAGATGGAACCGAACCCATGCTGAGTTCCGGGAAAGCGCTGCTGGCGGCACTGGCCCTCGGGCTGGTGGCAGGCTGCGGCGAGCAACGCACCGATGCGCCGTCCGAGCCGCCGCTCGGCGCGTGGAGCGCCTGGCTGGAGCTGCCCGGCGGCCGCGCGTCCTTCGGGCTGGAGCTGGGACGTGAGGGCGACGGCTACCGGGCCACCCTGATCAACGGCCAGGAACGGGTGCGCGTGCCCGGGGTCACCGTGGCCGAAGGGCGGGTGAGCCTGACCTTCCCGGCCTACAACAACCGTATCGAGGCGCAATGGGCGGAAGGCCGGCTGAACGGCACGCTGACGCTGGTGAAGCGCTATGGCAAGGAGCAACGCATCCCCTTCGCCGCCGTGCCCGGTAGCGCCGCACCGAGCCAGCCTCAGGCCACGGCCCAGGTGGACGTCTCCGGCCGCTGGGAGGTGAGCTTCACCGAGCCGGACGGCAACCGCCACCCCGCCGTGGGCGAGTTCGCCCAGCGCGGCAATCGGCTGTTCGGCACCTTCCTGACGGAAACCGGCGACTACCGCTACCTGGAAGGCACGGTGCGCGGCCGCGAGGTCACGTTGTCCAAGTTCGACGGCGCTCACGCTTTTCTGTTCAAGGCCCGGGAAGAGGACGGCCGGCTGACCGGCCGTTTCTGGTCCGGCACCGAGTGGCTGGAGACCTGGACGGCCGTGCGCAACCCACGGGCCTCGCTGGCGGACGCCCGGCGGCTCACGTACCTGAAGCCGGGCTACGAACGCTTCACGTTCGCCTTCCCGGACACGGCGGGCGAGACGGTCTCGCTGGACGACGAGCGCTTCCGCGGCAAGGTGGTGGTGGTGACACTGGCCGGCAGCTGGTGCCCGAACTGCCACGACGAGGCCGCGTTCATGGCGCCGCTGTACAAGCGGTTGCGCGATCAGGGACTGGAGGTGATCGCCCTCATGTACGAGCACCTGGAGGATTTCGACGGGGCCGCCGCGCAGGTGGAGAAGTTCCGCGAGAAATTCGGCATCGAGTACCCCACGCTCATTGCGGGCGTCTCGGACAAGGCCGAGGCCGCCAAGACCCTGCCCTCGCTGAATCACGTGCTCGCCTTCCCCACCACCATCTTCATCGGCCGGGAAGGGCGGGTGCGCCAGATTCATACCGGTTTCCAGGGCCCGGGCACCGGGGAGCACTACGAGGAGCTGACCCGGGAGATGACCGCCCTCATCGAGGATCTGCTGGCCGAGCCCGTGCCGGCAGCCAAGGACCCAGCCTGAGGAGGGCCCATGCCATCGTTCGACGTCGTCTCCGAAGTGGACCTGCACGAGGTCACCAATGCCGTGGACCAGGCCAACCGGGAGGTCGCCAACCGCTTCGACTTCAAGGGCACCGGCGCGAAATTCGAGCAGGAGGATTCCGTCATCCGCCTGCGCGCCCAGGTGGAGTTCCAGTTGCAGCAGATGCTGGACATCCTGCGCCAGAAGCTGGCCAAGCGGGGTATCGACGTGGCCTGTCTGGAGGCGGGCGAGGTGGAGGAGAGCGGCAGCGAGGCGCGCCAGAACGTGACCCTGCGCCAGGGCATCGACTCCGCGCTGGCGAAGAAGATCGTGCGGCTTATCAAGGACTCCAAGATGAAAATGCAGGCCTCCATCCAGGGCGAGAAGGTGCGCATCAGCGGCAAGAAGAAAGACGACCTGCAGGCGGCGATCACGCTGCTGAAGGACGCCGACATCGACCTGCCGCTGCAGTACGAGAACTTTCGCGACTGAGCCGCGCGTGAACCAGTCAGCCGAAAACGGCAACGGCGGCAAGGATGGCCAGGGCCATAACGGCGGCCTGCGCCGCAGCGAGATCGTCTTCGCCCGCAAGGACCGGGCGCTGCGCGACGACGTGCGCACCCTGGGCCGGCTCATCGGTGAACTGCTGCGCGAGCAGGGCGGTGAGTCCCTGTACGAGCTGGTGGAGAGCGCCCGGCGTATCTCCATCCGCCGTCGGGAGGGAGATCGGGATGCCGCCGCCGAACTCACCGACCTGGTGCAGGCGCTGCCGCCGGATACGGCGAGGGACGTGATCCGGGCCTTCTCCACCTACTTCGAACTGGTGAACACGGCCGAGAAGGTACATCGCATTCGGCGCCGCCGTGACTACCTGCGCGACGAGGATACCTTCCAGCCCGGCGGCCTAGAGTATGCCCTGCGAGAGCTGCATGAAGCCGGCGTCAGCAACGCCGACCTCGACACGCTGCTGCATCGGCTGCGCATCCAGCCCGTCTTCACCGCCCATCCCACGGAACCCACGCGCCGGACGCTCCTGCGCAAGGAACAGAACATCGTCCGCCACCTGGTGGACATGCTGAACCCCACGCTCACCCCCCAGGAGGAGCGGGCCGCACTCGCCTCCATCCGTGCCGAGGTCACCTCGATCTGGCAGACGGAGGAACACCCCTCCGAGAGCATGACCGTCGCCGACGAGCTCGAGCACGTGCTGTTCTTCCTGACCGACGTGCTGTACCGGGTCATCCCGCCGTTCTACGAGAGCCTGGAGGAGGCGATCGGCGCGGTGTACGGCGAGGACACCCTGGGCAACATCGAGATACCCGACCTGATCTCGTTCGCCTCCTGGGTCGGCGGCGACATGGACGGCAACCCCTACGTGGGCGCGAAGACCATCCGCGAGACCCTCACGCGCCAGCGCTCCCTGATCCTCGACCTCTATTACCGGGAATGCAGCCGGTTGTCGGAGAAGCTCAGCCAGACCGTCGCCCGGGTGGGCGTGGCGCCCGCCATCCTGGAGCGCATCGAGGTCTACCGGGGCCATTTCCCCCACGCCTGGCACGCGGTGCCCGCCCGCCACCGGGAAATGCCCTACCGGGTGTATCTGCGCCTGGTCCAGGAGCGGCTGCAGTCCACCTACGACGACAGCGCCTTCCCCTACGAGTCGGCCCAGGAGTTCGAGGCGGACATCCGGCTGATCGCGACCAGCCTGCGCGCCAACCGGGGCCGCCACGCCGGCCTGTTCGCGGTGCGCCGGCTGCTCAGGCGCATCCGCACCTTCGGGTTCCACCTGCTGACCCTGGACGTGCGCCAGGACGCCCTGGTGCACCGGGAGGTCGTCGGCCGCTGTCTGGAGATCGAGGACTGGCTGGAGTGGACGCCGGAAGACCGGGCGGAGCGCATCCGCGAGGCCCTGCAGGACCGGGAGTTGCCCCGCGCCGACAGCACGGATACCCGCATCCGCAAGACCCTGGCCGTGTTCCAGGCCATCGCTTTCTGCCGGCGCAAATACGGCAGACGGGCGATCGGGCCGTTCATCGTCAGCATGACCCAGGGAGCGGACGACGTGCTCTCCGTGCTGCTGCTGGCCCGCTGGGGCGACCTGGCGTCGAAGGGCGGCAAGGTACCACTGGACGTCGCGCCGCTGTTCGAGACCGTGGACGACCTCAGGAACGGCACCCGCATCATGCGCGAACTCCTCGCCGACCCGCTCTACCGCAAACACCTCGCCTACCGGGACGACGAACAGATGATCATGGTGGGCTATTCGGACAGCAACAAGGACTCGGGCCTCGCCTCGGCCCGCTGGGCACTGTACGAGGCTCAGGCCAATCTGGTGCGCGAACTCGACAGCGAGGACCGGGACATCACGCTGTTCCACGGCCGCGGCGGCACCACCAGCCGTGGGGGCGGCAAGACCCATGCCGCCGTGCTGGGCGCACCGCCGGACACCATCCGCGGCCGCCTGCGGGTGACCGAGCAGGGCGAGATCATCAACGAGAAATACGGCCTGCGGGGCATCGCGCTGCGTACCATCGAGCAATTGATGGCCTCCGTCTCCGTCGCCACCGCCAATCCGGAGCGCACCACCCCGGAACCGGACGAGTGGCGGCAGATGATGGAGACCGTGGCCGCCGAGAGTCGCAGCGTGTACCGGGGGCTGGTCTACGACCGGCCCGGCTTCTTCGACTACTTCCGCTGCGCCACCCCCATCGACGTCATCGAGCGCATGCGCATCGGCTCGCGGCCGGCCTCCCGGCGCAAGCAGCGCGGCATCCAGGATCTCCGTGCCATTCCCTGGGTCTTCGCGTGGACCCAGAGCCGGCACGTTCTGCCCGGCTGGTTCGGTTTCGGCAGCGGCCTGCGCGCCGCCATCGAAATTTACGGCGAGGAGACGTTCACCGCCATGACCGGTCAGTGGTTCTACCTGCAGTCGCTGCTCGCCGACGTGGAGATGGTGCTGGCGAAGTCCGACATCACCATCGCCTCGCGCTACTCGGAGCTTGCCGGCACCCTGCACGGGAAGTTCTTCCCGCTGATCCGCGACGAATTCGAGCTGACCCGCGACATGGTGCTCAGGCTCACCGGCAACACCAATCTGCTGGACCAGGACAAGACCATGCAGCGGGCCATCATGCTGCGTAACCCCTACGTCGACCCCATGAGCCTGCTGCAGGTGGACCTGCTCGCGCGCTGGCGGGCGAAGGAGCGCGAGGACGACGAGCTGTTCGCCGCGCTGCTGGCGAGCGTGAACGGCATCGCGCAGGGGCTGCAGAACACGGGGTAAGGGGTCGGGCCTGAAGGCCCTCCTACCTGCCGGGTCAGCCTCACCGAAGCAGGTAGGAGGGCCTTCAGGCCCGACCCCTTACTCCTCGCAGTAGGTGGCGAATTCCCGTAGCGACTTGCGGCGGATGTCCGGCACCTTCGCGTCCTTCGCGGGGTAGCCCGTCACCAGCAGCAGGAAAGCCCGCTCGGCCTTCGGCCGGTCGAGGATCTCGTTCAGGAAGCCCATCGGGCTCGGCGTGTGGGTAAGCGTCGCCAGGCCCGCATGGTGCAGCGCGGTGATCAGGATGCCGGTGGCGAGGCCCACGGACTCCTGGGGGTAGTAGTGCTTCTGCCGGCTGCCGTCCTCGTGCAGGCCGTACTTCTGCGCGAACACGGCGATCAGGTAGGGCGCCTCCTCCAGGAAAGGCTTGTCGGCGTCGGTGCCCAGCGGGGCCAGTGCCTGCAGCCATTCGGCCGGCGCGCGGTGCTGGTAGAACTCCCGCTCCTCGGCCTCCGCCGCCTCGCGGATGCGGCGCTTGGTCTGCACACCGCTCACCACCACGAAATGCCAGGGCTGGCGGTTCGCGCCGCTGGGGGCGGTGCCCGCCGCGCGCAGGCAGTCGTCGATGATCTCCCGGGGCACGGGGCGGGACGAGAAGTCCCGTACGCTGCGCCGCCGGTCGAGTTCCTCGTGGAAGCGTCGGGCCCGGTCATGCATGTCCGTCACGGCATACTCCCGGTAGGCGGGCAATGGAATGAAACGCGCTTCTGCCATCGCACTCTCCTCGCACCGCCCGCGGCGGCGCCGGTCAGCGCCCGGTGCCGCCGGGCAGGGGAATCATGTCGCACTCCGGGTCCGGTTCACCATGCTCGTTCTCCGAGACCGCCCAGGCGCGCACCGAGATACCGGCCTCGTGCACGGTGCCGGGATCGCCGCTGACCAGCGGATGCCACCCGGCAAGCCCCCGCCCCTCGGCGATGCGGCGGTAGGCGCAGGAATCCGGCAGCCAGTGCATCCCTTCGAGCGACTCTGGGCTCATCACCAGACAGTCGGGCACCCGCTCGGCGCGTCGGGGATAGTCGGTGCAACGGCAAGACTCGAGATTCAGCAGCCGGCAGGCCACCCGGGTATAGCGTACCTCGCCGGTATCGATGTCCTCCAGTTTGTGCAGGCAGCAGCGCCCGCAGCCGTCGCACAGCGCCTCCCACTGCTCCCGGCTCATGGCCGCGAGCGGCGTCGTCTCCCAGAACGGCTTCACGAGCCCTCCCCCGCCGGCACGCGCGCCGGCGCCGATCCCGATGTCAGTGCCTCGTCCAATTCACCGTCTCCCTCGACTCCGCCCGGCTGCGCCCGGTGCGCCTGTGCTGCGGCAATGGTTGCTAAACTAAACGTTTTCCTCCGGGCAGAACAATGACCACCAGCCGCCACGCCGATGCCGTCTTCCTCGACCTGGACACCATGGGAGCCGGCGACCTGGACCTGGCGCCCCTGGCGGATGCGGTCGGCGGCAGCCTGGAGGTGTACGGCGGCACCGGGCGGGGCGAGGTGGCGGGACGCATCGCCCATGCCCGGCTGGTCTTCCTGAACAAGGTGAGGCTCGGCCGCGCGGATGTCGAGGCCGCCGGGCGCCTGGGCTTCGTGGGCCTCACCGCCACCGGGGTGGACAACATCGATCTGGCGGCCGCCAGCGAGCGAGGTGTGGTGGTGGCGAACATCCGCGACTACTGCACCCGCTCGGTGGTGCAGCACGTCACCGGCGTGATGCTCGCGCTGACCCACCGCTTCGCCGAGTACACGGCGCTGGTCGCGGCCGGCGACTGGCAGCAGGCGGGCAATTTCTGCCTGCTCGACTACTCCATCCGCGAGCTGACCGGGCGGCGCCTCGGCATCGTCGGCTACGGCGCACTCGGCCGCGGCGTGGCCCGCATGGGCGAGGCCCTGGGCATGGAAGTGCTGATCAGCGAGCGCCGGGGCGCCGAGACGATCCGTCCCGGCCGCCGGGCCTTCGGCGAGGTGCTGACCGGGGCCGACGTGCTGAGCCTGCACTGCCCGCTGACGGCGGAGAACCGGCAGCTGATCGGTGCCGACGAGCTGACCCGCATGAAACCGGATGCGATCCTGGTCAATACCGCACGCGGCGGGCTGGTGGACACCGGGGCGCTGGCCGCGGCGCTGGCGAACGGCACCATTGCCGGCGCCGGTATCGACGTCCTGCCCCAGGAACCGCCGGTGGACGGCGACCCGCTGCTCGACTACCGGGGCGACAACCTGATCCTCACACCGCACACCGCTTGGGCCGCCCGGGAGTCCCGCCAGCGCGCCATCGAGGAACTCGCGGCCAACGCCCGGGCCTGGCTCGCCGGCGAGCCCCGCAACCGGGTGAACTGAGTGTCTGGCGGCACGGCTCTCGTCTGGTTCCGGCGGGACCTCAGACTCTCGGACAACCCCGCGCTGCGCCGGGCGGTGGACGAGGCCGACACCGTGATCCCCGTCTTCGTCCACGACGACAGCGAGGGCGAATGGGGCCATGGCGCCGCCTCGCGCTGGTGGCTGCACCACAGTCTCGCCGCACTGGACGAGGCGTTGCGGGAGAAAGGCAGCCGCCTCGTCATCCGGCGCGGGGAACCGCTGGAAGAACTGCGGCGGCTGGCGAAAGACACCGGGGCGGGTGCCGTGCACTGGAACCGGCTGTACGATCCGCATCGGGTCGCGCGGGACACCCGCATCAAGGAAGGCCTCGGCGAGAACGGCATCCGCGCCCTGAGCGAGAAGGCGGCGCTGCTGCTCGAGCCCTGGGAGATCGAGACCGGCGGCGGCGATCCCTACCGGGTGTTCACGCCTTTCTGGCGGCGGGCAAAGCAGGAACTGCCGCCGCCGGATTCGCTCGAGGCGCCGCACACCGTGCGTCCACCCGGGGCCTGGCCGGCCTCGCTCGAAGCGGACGAACTGGGCTATCTGCCGCGCCTCGACTGGGCCGCAGGATTCCCCGACCACTGGACACCCGGCGAGGCCGGCGCCTGCCGAAGGCTGGAGACGTTTGCCCGCGGGGCCCTGCGCGACTACGACGAGACCCGTGACCTGCCGGCCGTCGACGGCGTCTCCCGGCTGTCGCCCCACCTGCACTTCGGGGAGATCTCGCCCCGGCATGCCTGGCATCGGGTCGCGGCCCGGACGCAGGATTACCCGGACGGCGCCGAGGCCTGGCTGCGGGAACTCGGCTGGCGGGAATTCGCCCATCACGTGCTGTATCACTTTCCCCGCACCACCAACGAGCCCCTGTACGAGAAATACCGGGACTTCCCCTGGCGGCAGGACGGCGAGGCCCTGCTGCACGCCTGGCAGCGGGGCCGTACCGGCATCCCCATCGTCGACGCCGGCATGCGCGAACTCTGGCAGAGCGGCTGGATGCACAACCGGGTACGCATGATCGTCGCCTCACTCCTGGTAAAGAACATCCGGCTGCACTGGCTGGAGGGCGCGCGCTGGTTCTGGGACACCCTGGTGGACGCGGATCTCGCCAACAACACCATGGGCTGGCAGTGGTCGGCCGGCTGCGGCGCCGACGCCGCGCCCTATTTCCGCATCTTCAACCCGGTACGCCAGGGCGAACGCTTCGACGGCGACGGCGCCTATGTGCGCCGCTGGGTGCCGGAACTCGAGCGCCTGCCGGACCGCTACGTCCACGAACCGTGGCAGCTGCCGGACGCCGAGGCCCGCCGCATCGGCTTCACTCCCGGCGAGGACTACCCGCCCCCGATCGTCGACCTGAAGCGCAGCCGCAAGGAAGCCCTCGAGGCGCTCAAATCCGTGTAGGAGGACCTTCTGTGGGAGGGGCTTCAGCCCCGATTATCCTCCTTTCATGGCCGCCCTGCAGTGGCGTAAAGGGGCTGCCAGTCAGCAACGTCTGCTGACAGGTGCCATGCCTGTCGGCTTCGGGCCCGTCGGCGGGTGGGCATGGGTTGCGGGGTCGTCCGGGCCGACTGGAGCCAATAGACAATGGTAGGAGCGGCCTCAGCCGCGATCGATCGGGCCTGAAGGCCCTCCTACATGGGTTATGCGCGGCGCAGCGTGTTCACCGGCGGGGCGTTCACCGCGCCGCGCGCGGCCAGCGTGCCGCTGACGCCCACCAGCAACATGCCGGCGATCATGCCGGCCAGCCAGAGCACCGGGTCGACGGTGTAGTCCAGGTCGAACAGCCGATTGGCCGCCAGCATGCCCAGCACCGTCGCGCCGGCCGCCGCGAATACGCCGGCGAGCAGGCCCAGCGCCAGGAACTCCGAGGCGAGCCCCGCCATCACGGTGCGGCGCTTCGCACCGAAGGTGCGCAGCAGCGCGCTCTCGTAACGGCGTTCGTCCAGCGTGGACTGGACGGCGGCGAACAGCACCACCAGTCCGGCCAGCAGGGTGAACAGAAAGACGTACTGCACCGCCAGGGCCGCCTTGTCGATCACGCTGCGCACCTGGGCGATCAGGGCCTCGATGTCGATCACCGAAATGCTCGGGTGGCTGCGCACGAGCTCGAGCAACGCGCCCTTGCGCTCCGGGTCGATGTAGAAACTGGAGATGTAGGTGCGCGGATAGCCTTCCAGCGCGCCGGGGGACAGCACCATGAAGAAGTTGGGCTCGAAGGAATCCCACTGCACCTCGCGGATGCTCGCCACCGCCGCGGTGAGCGGCTCGCCGGCCACCAGGTAGGACAGTTCGTCGCCCAGGCCCACGCCGAGTTCCTCGGCAGCATCCGCCTCCACGGATACCAGCGGCGGGCCGTCGTAGCCCGGCGGCCACCAGCTGCCCGCCGTGACCCGGTTGCTGGCCGCCAGCTCGGCCGTGAACGAGAGGTTCTGCTCCCGCTCCGACATGCCCCGGCCACGCTCGTCCGCGAACGCGATCTCGCCGATGGGGATGTCGTTGATGGCGGTGAGCCGCGCGCGCACCAGCGGCACGAACGCCGGGTCCTCGACGCCGGCCTCGCGGAGGATGGCGGCCACGCTGTCCCGGTCGTCCGGCTGGATGTTGATCAGAAAGTGGTTCGGCGCGTCCTCGTCCAGGGTGGCGCGCCAACCCGCGAGCAGGTCGTTGCGCACCAGCGTGAGCAGCAGCAGCACCATCAGGCCGAGGCCGAACGCCACCACCTGTACCGCGCTGTCGCTGCCGCGGCGGGCGACGTTCGCCAGCCCGTAGCGCCAGGCCACGCCGACACGGCCCCGCATGCGCGCGAGCGCGAGCACCAGCAGCCTGCCGGCGAGGTAGAGTACGGCGGCGATGACGGCAGTGCCGCCCAGCACCAGCACCAGCAGCGCGACGTCGCGCACCGCCCAGTAGATGAGCGCTGCCAGCGCGGCGAGAGCGACCAGCGTGGTGAGCCAGGCGGCCGGGGGCGGGGGTGTCATGTCCCGGCGCAGCACCCTGAGCGGCGGGGTACTGCGCAGCCGCATCAGCGAGGGCAGGGCAAAACCGAGCAGCAGAATGAGCGAGGTGCCGACGCCGAGCGCCACGGGGGTGAGCGAAGGCGCGGGCAGGTCGCTGCCGATGAGGCCGGCGAGCAGCCGGGACAGGCCGGTCTCGGCCAGGTAGCCGATAGCCGCGCCGACCAGGCCGGCGGCCAGCCCGATCATCAGCAGCTGCACCAGCGAGACCCGGAAGATGAAGGCCTGGGAGGCGCCGAGGCTCTTCATCAGCGCCACCGTATCGAGGCGCCTTTCGGCGTAGCGCCGGCCCGACATCGCCACCGCGACGGCCGCCAGCAGCAGGCTCACCAGGGAGGCCAGCGAGAGGAACCGCCCCGCCCGCTCCACCGCCGAGTTCAGCTCCTCTCCGGCGTCGCCCCGGTCCTCGAGGCGAACCGCGTCCGGCAGCCGCTCCTGCCAGGCCTCGACGAAGCGGCGCACCGTCTCGCGGTCACCGGCGAACAGCTGGGCATGGCTGACCCGGCTGCCGGTCTGCACGAGGCCGGTGGCCGGCACCTCGTCCAGGTTCATCAGCAGGCCGGGCGCCAGGCCGGCGAAGCCCGGCGTCTGGTCGGGCCGGTAGGTCAGCACGGCATCCACGGTCAGGGTGGAGGCGCCCACCTCCACGCGGTCGCCGACCCGCGCGCCGATGCGGGCCAGCAACGCGCCATCGGCCCAGACGGTACCCGGCGGCGGCAGCGTATCCACGATGCGCTCGGCGCCGAAGATCTCGTCGGCGGTGCGTACCTTGCCGCGCAGCGGATAGCCCGGGCCCGCCGCCTTGATGGTGGCCAGCGCATTGCGCTCGCCGGCGAAGACCACGCTCGGAAAAGTCAGCGTCTCGGCGATGTCGAGTCCCATCTGCCGGGCGGAGGCGAGGGGCGCATCGTCCATCTCCCGCGCCGAGCGCAGCCGGATGTCGGCGGCGAGCACCTCGGCGGCCTGCAGCGAGACCGCCTGGGCGATACGGTCGGTGAGGAACCCGATGGCGGTCAGGGAGGTGACGGCAATGGCCAGCGCCGCGGCCAGTACGATCAGCTCGCCGGAACGCGCCTCGCGCCGAAGCGCCGTGAATGCGAACGCGGCGGTGCTCATCACTGGCCGACCAGGCGTCCCGCCTCCAGCGACAACCGGCGGTCGCAGCGCCCGGCCAGCGGCTCGTCATGGGTGACCAGCACCAGCGTCGCCTCCGAGTCGCTGTTGAGACGGAACAGGAGTTCGATGATGCGCTCGCCGGTGGCCGCGTCCAGGTTGCCGGTGGGCTCGTCGGCGAACAGTACGGCGGGGTTCGTGGCGAAGGCCCGGGCGATGGCCACCCGCTGCTTCTCGCCGCCGGAGAGCTGGTTCGGGTAATGGCCCTTGCGGGCGGCGAGTCCCACCTCCGCGAGGATGGCGGCGGCCCGTTCCCGGGCATCCTCGGCACCGTCGAGTTCCATCGGCAGCATGACGTTCTCGATCGCCGTGAGAGAGGGTACGAGATGGAACGACTGGAACACGAAGCCCACCCGGGCGGCCCGCACGGCGGCCCGTCCGTCCTCGTCCAGCGCCGAGAGTTCCCGTCCCTCGAGCCACACGTGGCCGGAACTCGGCGTATCCAGGCCGGCCAGCAGCGCCAGCAGCGTCGACTTGCCGGCCCCGGACGGTCCCACGATGGCCACCGACTGCGCACGACCGATGGCGAAACTGACGTCGTCCAGAATGGTCAGACTTCCTTCCGGACTGGTAACCTTCTTGCTGAGATGCTCGGCGACGAGCGCCGCTTTCGAATCCACTGACATGAAAAAGCTCTTCCTGGCCCTGCTGCTGGTATTCGGCGTACCGGCCCTCGCGGATGTTTCCCTGGCGGATACCGCCAGGAGCGATATCGCAGACGGGCCGCCGCCCACCGTCCTCGTGCTGGGCGACAGCCTCAGTGCCGGCTACGGCCTCGCCGTGGAGGAGACCTGGGTGTCGCTGCTGGCCTCGCGGCTCGCGCAGGAAGGGTACGGGCATCGGGTCGTCAACGCCAGCGTGAGCGGCGATACCACCTCCGGCGGTCTGGCACGCCTGGGGCGGGCCCTGGAGCGCCACGAACCGGAACTCGTGATCATCGAACTCGGCGGCAACGACGGGCTGCGCGGGCTGCCGCTCGCCGTCGTGCGTGCGAATTTCGAGGCCATGATCGAACAGAGCCGGCAGGCAGGCGCGGAGGTGGTGCTGCTCGGCATGCGCATCCCGACCAACTACGGTCCCCGTTACGCGGAGAGCTTCCACGCCCTCTACGGCGAGCTGGCCGAAAGCTACGAGCTCGCGTGGGTGGAGTTCTTCCTGGACGGCGTGGCGCTGGACGACGGGCTGATGCAGGCGGACGGCATCCATCCCAATGCCGCCGCCCAGCCGCTGATGCTGGACAACGCCTGGCCGGCGGTCGCGGCGGCACTGACAGACTGACACGGCGGGGCGACGCCCGTGCCGGCTTGCCCGCCTGTCCCGCCGCGTGTATAGGTAACCTGATTGTTCCTGTTGGCGCACCGCCTGCGCCGCCCAGACGATGGGAGATTCCGTGGATAAATTCTGGCTGAAGGAATATGCGCCGGGGGTCCCGGCAGAAGTGGACAACGGCGGCTTCCGCTCGCTCCGCGACCTGATCGAGACGAGCTTCAAGGAATACGCCGCCCGGCCTGCCTACACCTGCATGGACGTCACGCTGACCTATGCGGACCTGGACCGGCTGTCCCGGCACATGGCCGCCTGGCTGCAGGAGCGGGCCGGGCTCGCCAAGGGCGACCGGATCGCCATCATGCTGCCGAACATCCTGCAGTACCCGGTGGTGCTCTGCGCCGCGCTCAGGGCCGGGCTGATCATCGTCAACGTGAACCCGCTGTATACCCCGCGGGAACTGGAGCATCAGCTCAGGGATTCGGGTGCGCGGGCCATCGTGATCCTGGAGAACTTCGCGACGACGCTGGAGAAGGTGATCGGCGAGACCCCGGTGGAGACGGTGGTCACCACGGGAGTGGGCGACCTCTTCGGCACGCCGAAACGCCAGATCGTGAACTTCGTGGTGAGGCGTGTGAAGAAGCAGGTGCCGGCCTACCGCCTTCCGGGCGCCGTCTCGTTCCGCGACGCGCTCTACGACGGCGGCAGCCTGGTGTTCCAGCCGCCGGACATCGACCTCGGCGATCTCGCCTTCCTGCAATACACCGGCGGCACCACCGGCGTGGCCAAGGGCGCCATGCTGAGCCACCGCAACCTGGTCTACAACGTGGAGCAGTCCACGGCCTGGCTGGGTGCGAAGCTGGACGAGGACCAGGACACTATCGCCATCACGGCGCTGCCGCTCTACCACATCTTTTCGCTGGAGGGTAACTGCCTCGGCATCATGAAGCTGGGGGGCCGCAATATCCTGATCCCCAACCCGCGGGACTCCGAGGCGTTCGTCAAGGAGCTGGCCAAGTATCCCTTCACCTACTTCACCGGCGTGAACACCCTGTTCAGCGCCCTGCTGAATACCCCGGGCTTCGACCAGCTCGATTTCAGCAGCCTGCAGATCACCGTGGGCGGCGGCATGGCCGTGCAGGAGCCGGTGGCCCGGCGCTGGAAGGAGGTGACGGGCAACACGCTGACACAGGCCTACGGACTCACCGAGACCTCACCGGCCGCAGTCATAAACCCCATCACCGACGAGGCCGTTTACAACGGCTCCATCGGCCTGCCCATCTCCTCCACGGAAGTCAGCATCCGCAACGACGCCGGCGACGAGCTGCCCGTCGGCGAGGTCGGCGAGATCTGCATCCGCGGACCCCAGGTGATGGAGGGCTACTGGGACCATCCGGAAGAAACCGAGAAGGTGATGCTGGAGGGCGGCTGGTTCCGCACCGGCGACATGGGCCGCATGGACGAGCGCGGCTACGTCTACATCGAGGACCGCAAGAAGGACATGATCCTGGTGTCCGGCTTCAACGTGTACCCGAACGAGATCGAGGAAGTGATCGCCGCAATGAACGGGGTCCTCGAGGTGGCGGCCGTCGGCCAGCCCGACGAGCGTGCCGGCGAGGTGGTGAAGGTGTTCGTGGTGCGCAAGGACCCGTCGCTGACCGAAAAGGCCGTCGTCGAGCATTGCCGGGAGCAACTCACCGGTTACAAGGTGCCGAAGGTGGTGGAGTTTCGCGACGAGCTGCCGAAGACCAACGTGGGCAAGATACTCAGGCGCGCACTGCGCGACGGGACGCCCTGATTACCCTAGATCGTCGCGCCGGCCGTTCCGGCGGCTCTACCGCCCGCGGTTCTCACACCACGAACTGCCAGAGCGTGTAGAGGGTCAGGCCGACCAGGCCGCCCACCAGCGTGCCGTTGATGCGGATGAACTGCAGGTCCCGGCCCACGTGCAGCTCGATGCGCCGGGCCGTGGCTTCGGCATCCCATCCCGCGATGGTCTCGCTGATTATGGAGGAGATGTTCGTCCGGTAGCGGGTGACCATGTAGAGCAGGGTGTCCCGGAACCACTTGTCGAGTTCCTGGCGCAGCCCCGGATTGGCCGCCAGCGTACCCCCGGCGCCGGCCAGCGACTCGGAGATGCGCCGGCGCATGCCTGAGTCCGGGTCTGCCGCCTCCTGTTCGAGATAACGGTTCACGTCGGCCACCACACCGGAGAGGTAGCGCTTCAACGACGGGTGCTTCAGCAGCCGCTGCTTGATCTCCTCGCCCCGCTCGATCAGCGCCTGGTCCTCTTTCAGCGACGTCACCAGTTCCTCCAGGGTGCGGCGCAGACGCTGCCGCGCCTCGGTATCCGTGTCGCTGGCGGTCATGCCGGTGAGCACCTCCTCGATCTCGGTCACCATGCGGCGATAGATCTGCTCGTCCACGAAGTTGGGCAGCCACCAGGGCGTGCGCTCGCCGATGTGCTGGCGCAGCTGCAGCCGGTTCTCGTCGAGCTGGCTGCGGGCGAGGCCGACGAGGCCGTTGATCACCGTCTGGTCCGGGTCCTGCAGCAGCAGCAGGTCGAGCAGCTGGCCCACCGTGGGCGTCAGGCGGGTCTCGCCGAGGGCGCGCTGCAGATTCGTCTTCACGAGATCGCGGAGCAGCCGGTTGTCGCTGGCGGCAAGCACCCGGCCGAGGATCACCGACAGATCCTGGGTCAGGCGGTCCGCGTTGCCCGGGGTCGCGAGCCATCGGCCCATGGCGTCGGCGAAGTCCGCCTTGTCCAGGCGCGGCGCCAGCGCGTCGGCGGTCAGGAAGTGGGTCTCCACGAAACCGGCCAGGCTGGCGCCGATGTCGTCCTTGCGCCGGGGGATGATAGCCGTGTGCGGAATCGGCAGGCGCAGCGGGTGGCGGAACAGGGCGGTGACGGCGAACCAGTCGGCCAGAGCGCCCACGGTGGCCGCCTCCGCGAACGCACGCACGTAGCCGAGCCACGGGTAGTGTTCCTCGCCGAGGCCGGTCACGACGTACAGGCCGAGCATGGCCACCAGCAGGCCGGCAGCCACGCGCTTCATGCGCCGCAAGCGCTCAGCGCGCAGTACGTCGAGACCGTCTGACAGCGTCGCTTCCATTGCCTTTCCGCGCCCGGCTGCGGGCCCGCGGCGTCCTCCCCGCGGCGGCGCTCCCGTCAGTACTCCGGATCGTGTGGTGGGGGCTCAGTGATATTGGGGGCTCAGCCTGTGTACCGCCTCCAGCATGGCACTGACGTGCTCCGGGTCGATCTCCGGATGGATGCCGTGGCCCAGGTTGAACACGTGGCCGGGCCCCTTGCCGTAGCTCGCCAGGACCGCGGCCACCGCTTCGGTGATTGCCTCCGGTCCCGCATAGAGGATGGAGGGGTCCAGGTTGCCCTGCAACGCCACCTTGTCGCCGGTATAGCGGCGCGCGTCGGCCAGATCGGTGGTCCAGTCCACGCCGAGCGCGTCGCAGCCCGTCTGCGCCATGTCGGCCAGCAACGGACCGGCGTTCTTGGTGAACAGCACCACCGGCACGCGGCGCCCGTCCTGCTCGCGCTCGAGCCCGTCCAGCACCCGCTGCATGGCTGCCAGCGAGAAGCGCCGGTAGGTATCCGGCGTCAGCACGCCGCCCCAGGTGTCGAAGATCATCACCGCCTGGGCACCGGCCCGGATCTGGGCGTTCAGGTAGTCCCGGGTGGCGTCGGCGAGTTTGTACAGCAGCAGTTCCATCAGGTCGGGACGGTCGTAGAGCAGTCCCTTGATGCGGGCGAAATTCTTGCTGCTGCCGCCCTCGACCATGTAGGTGGCCACCGTCCAGGGGCTGCCGGAGAAGCCGATCAGCGGCACCCGGCCGGCCAGCTCCCGGCGGATCACCCGCACGGCGTCGATGACATAGCCGAGTTTCTCCGCGACGTCCGGCACCGCCAGCTGCTCGATCTCGGCCGGCGTGCGCACCGGGCGCTCGAACTTCGGCCCCTCGCCGGTCTCGAAGTACAGCCCGCAGCCCATCGCGTCCGGCACCGTCAGGATGTCCGAGAACAGGATGGCGGCGTCCAGCGGGTAGCGCTCGAGCGGCTGCAGGGTCACCTCGCAGGCGAGGTCGGGGTTACCGCACAGCGCCATGAAGTTACCGGCCTTCGCCCGGGTGGCCCGATATTCCGGCAGGTAGCGGCCCGCCTGGCGCATCATCCACACGGGCGTGCGCGGCACGGGCTCGCGCAGCAGCGCGCGCAGCAGGAGGTCGTTTTCCAACTCGTTACGCGATTCGCTCATCGATTTACTCCGCCGGGAACAGGCCGGCGATGGTGGTCTGGATGGCTTCGGCGGCCACCCGCGGGGACTCGGCGTCCCGGATGGGTCGGCCGACGACAATGTGGTCGGCGCCGTTGGCGAAGGCCTGCTCGACGCTGACCACCCGCTTCTGGTCGTCTGCGGGGCGGTTGTCGACCGGCCGGATGCCGGGAGTGACCACCAGCAGGCGGTTGTCGACGTGCTCGCGCAGCCGCGGCACCTCCAGTCCGGAGGAGATCACGCCGTCGCAGCCGGCCTCGAAGGCACGCCGGGCGCGGGACAGCACCAGCTCTTCCACGTTGCAGTCGAAGCCGAGGTCGTCCAGGTCGCCCCGGTCGAGGCTGGTGAGCACGGTCACCGCCAGCACCTTCAGCTCGCCCTTGTTCTCGGCGGCCGCCTCCATGATGGACTGGTTGCCGTGCACCGTCGCGAAGGTGGCGCCGCGGGCGGCCAGGTTGCGGACGGCCGCGCCGACGGTGGCAGGCACGTCGAACAGCTTCACGTCCAGGAACACCTTCTTGTCCCGTTCGATCAGCCAGTCGGCGAGTTCGAAGTAGCCGCCGCTCATGGCGAGCTCCAGCCCGATCTTGTAGAACGAGACGCTGTCGCCGAGCTCTCCGGCGAGGCGCCGGGCCGCGGCGACGTCCGGCACATCGAGTGCGAATATCAGTCTGTCCCTGGCTGCTATGTCTGCGATGCTGTCGTCGGTCACGGTGTCCCCTCGGCTGCGGGCGTGCATTCTATCACCGCTCCGCGCGGCCGGGGCGGCGGCGGCGATGGGCACTCAGGTGTTGCCGACGGCCGGGTCGGTGAGGCGCTCGTGCTCGGCGATGGCGTAGCGGTCGGTCATGCCCGCCACGTAGTCGGCCACCACTCGAGCCTGGCCCGCCTCGCCCTGCTCCTGGCGCGCCGCACGGGCCGCGGCGGCGAACTCCGCGGGCATGAGCCGGGGTTCGTCCATGTAGGCGGCGAACAGGGTCTCCACCACCCGCCGCGCCTTCAGCGTCATGCCGAGCACCCGGTGGTGGCGGTAGAGATTCGCGTGCAGGAAGCGCTTCAGCGCGAGGTGCTGCTCCCGGATCTCCTCGCTGAAGCCGACCAGCGGACCCTCCCGGCCGCGCACCTCGTCGATGGAGCCGGGATTCGCGGCGCGCAGGCGCGCGGCGGTCTCGCGGATGAGATCCGTCACCACCCGGTTGATCATGCGGCGGATCACCTCGTGGATCAGGCGCCGGCCCTCCAGCAGCGGGTAGCGGGCGACGACCTCGTCGTGCTGCGCGGCGAACAGCGGCTCGGAGCGCAGCATCTCCACGCTCAGCAGCCCGGCGCGCAGGCCGTCGTCCACGTCATGATTATTGTAGGCGATCTCGTCGGCCAGATTCGCGAGCTGGGCCTCCAGCCCCGGCTGGCGCCGCTCCAGGAAACGCCGGCCCAGCTCGCCCAGCTCCCGGGCGTGGCGCGCCGAGCAGTGCTTCAGGATACCCTCCCGCGTCTCGTACATGAGGTTGAGGCCGGGAAACTCCGCGTACTTCTCCTCGAGCTCATCGACGACCCGCAGGGACTGCAGGTTGTGCTCGAAGCCGCCGCAGCCGCGCATGCACTCGTTCAGCGCGTCCTGCCCCGCGTGGCCGAACGGCGTGTGGCCGAGATCGTGGGCCAGACAGATGGCCTCGGCCAGGGTCTCGTTGAGGCCGAGGGTGTGCGCCACACTGCGGGCGATCTGGGCGACCTCCAGCGAGTGGGTGAGGCGGGTGCGGTACAGGTCGCCCTCGTGGTTCACGAACACCTGGGTCTTGTACACCAGCCGGCGGAAGGCGCTGGCATGGATGATGCGGTCGCGGTCGCGCTGGTACTCGCCGCGGTAGACCGGCGGTGGCTCGGTGTGGCGGCGGCCCCGGCTCTGCGACTCCCGGCCGGCGGCAGGCAGCAGGCCGTCACCGGCACGCTCGATCTGGACGGTTTCCACCGGCCCCGCCACCGCGTCAGCCCGCGCCGCCGTCGGCCCGCGCCAGCGCTCCGGCCAGTGCCTGTGCGGAGAACTCCGCGGTCACGTACGCCTGGCCGATACTGTGCAGCAGCACCAGCCGCAGGCGGCCGGCCTGCACCTTCTTGTCCAGCTGCATGGCCTCGCGCAGGCGGGCCGCCCCCACGGGAGGCGGAGCAACGGGCAGACCGGCCCCAGAGAGCAGCGTGCGGATACGCTGCATGTCCGGTTCGCCGAGACCGCTGGCCCGGGCGGCCATCAGCATGCCCGCGGCCACCGCCTCGCCGTGCAGCCACTCGCCGTAACCCGTGACCGACTCGATGGCGTGGCCGAAGGTATGGCCCAGGTTCAGCAGCGCCCGCCGGCCCGCCTCCCGCTCGTCGGCCGCGACGATGGCGGCCTTCATCTCGCAGCAGCGGCGCACCGCCTGCTGCAGCGCCGGCTTGTCCCGGCGGCGGAGTGCCGCCACGTTGCCCTCGAGCCAGGCGAAGAACTCCGCGTCGCCCAGCAGCCCGTACTTGATGACCTCCGCCAGGCCGGCCGCCAGTTCCCGGTCCGGCAGGGTGTCGAGGGTGTCGAGGTCGATCAGCACGAAGGTGGGCTGGTGGAATGCCCCGATCAGGTTCTTGCCCCGGGGGTGATTGACGCCGGTCTTGCCGCCCACCGACGAATCCACCTGGGCCAGCAGGGTGGTGGGCAGCTGGATGAAGTCCACGCCGCGCTGGTAGCAGGCCGCCGCGAAACCCGCCATGTCGCCCACCACGCCGCCGCCCAGCGCCACCACGGTGGTGTCCCGGTTGGCCCCGGACTCCACCAGCGTATCGATGATGGCGGCGACGTGCTCCAGGTGCTTGTGCGCCTCGCCGTCCGGCAATACGTGCACGCCGGCCAGGCGCTCGCCGAGGCCGGCGCGAGCCGCGTCCAGGTACAGCGGCCCCACCACGTCGTTGGTGACTACCACGGCATCCGGCCCGCGCAGCCGCGCGGCGAGCCCGCCTGCCTCGCCGAGCAGGCCGGCCCCGACGACGATCGGGTAGCTCCTCTCGCCGAGCGGCACGGTGAGCGTCTCGGGGTCTGTCACGGCAGGCGGCTCCGGGTGCGGCAGACCGCCTAAGTTGCCGGGGGCGGCGGGCAGAATCAAGCGCCGCGGCCGTCCCTCACAGCCGGCTGCGAATTTCGTCCACCACGTGATGCACGCGGCGGGCGTCGGTCTCGATCACGAGATCGGCGATCTCACGGTACAGCGGCTCGCGTTCGGCGAACAGGCGCTCCAGCGTCTCCCCGGCGTCGCCTTCCGCCAGCATGGGCCGCTCGCGCCCGCGGCGGGTGCGCTCCACCTGCTGGGCGACCGTGGCATGGAGATAGACCACCGTGCCCCGTGCGGCCAGGTGCCGGCGGTTGTCCGGATCTCCGACCACGCCGCCGCCGGTGGCCAGCACCAGTCCCTGACGGGCGGTGAGTTCGTCGACGACCGCGGCCTCGCGCTTGCGGAAGCCGGTTTCGCCCTCCTTCTCGAAGATGAAGGGGATGTCGACGCCGGTGCGCCGCTCGATCTCGTCGTCGGTGTCCACGAACTCGAGCTTCAGGGTCCGGGCCAGGGCGCGGCCGACCGCGGACTTCCCCGCGCCCATGGGGCCGACGAGGAATATCCTGGTGTCATCACTCAAAAGTGCCGCCCGGAGAGAACAAAGCCGGCCCGGAGGCCGGCTTTGCCGTTCTCTGCGCTAGAGCGTATTGGCGCAGGTGCCGGATTGGCCGAACGGACTCGGGTTACCTGGCGGGCTCGTGTTCTGGTCGGTCACGTCGGCCGCGGCGATGGGCAGGACGAACCGGGACGTCTCCGTGGTCTCCGTCCCCTGTACCGTCGCCTGGGCCGTGAGGGTCACGTCCACCCAGCGAGCGAATTCCTGCGGATAGATCACGTCGACGATGCCGAAGCCATTGTTGTCCGTCGTGAAGGTACCGCTGCCCGTGCTCTGGGCGGCAACAGTGGCGATATTACCGGCCTCGATCGTGCCGTTGCCGTTGTTGTCCTCGCCCTGGTCCAGAACCCCGTTGCGGTTCACGTCCTCATCAGCACAGGGGCCTGCCGTGACATTCTGTATCCACTGGCTGGCCACCGTATCGAACTGCCAGAACCCCTTGAAGTAGGCGTTGGACTGGATACGCATCTGGACGGTAACGCCCGAGACGCCGGCACCCTGGGAGTCGGTGACCTGAACCGCGTATTCCTTGCGGTACTGGGCCTGGTTCGGCTCGTTGATCTCGTTACCCGTGCCGAGGGTGATGAATACCTCCAGCTGGGCGACGGTGAGGTTCACAGAGCCGGTGACCGCCGGCGTATCGCGCACCGTCGCCGTGATGATCACGCCGTTACTGGCACTGGTGGTGGAGCCCGCGGTGTAGGACACGGTGGCGCGGCCCTGGGTATTGGTGGTCGCCGAACCGGCGGAGAGCGAGCCGCCGGTGACGTCGTCCAGGCTGAAGTCGATGACCTTGTTGGCCACCAGGTTGCCGGCCGGGTCCCGCACGATGGCAGTGATCGAACTCTGTGCGCTGGGCGCAACGGTGAACGGGCTCGCCTGCACCTCGATGCTGTCGGCGGTGGTGGCCACGAACTGGATCTGCACCGTGGTCTCGGTACCCTGCGGGTTGGTGGCCGTGATAACCGCCGAGCCGGCGTTGGATGCCTGGATATCCACGCTGGCATCACCGTTGGCGTCGGTCACGGCCGAGGCCGCGGAGAGCGTGCCGCGGGTGGTGGAGAAGGTGATGGTTTCACCGGCCTGGGCCGTGCCGCCCACGGTCCAGTTCACCGCAACGCTCACCGCCGTATTCAGCGGCACCTCAGTACCGGCAGCCGGCGCCGTGATGACGAAGGAATCGTCGGAGACGGTCAGGGTCACCTCGTCGGAGATGCCCAGCGCCGTGGCCGAGAGGGTGTCCGCGCCGGCCGCCGAGGCCGTCACCTCGACCTGCGCCTGGCCCTGGCCGTCGGTCACGAGCGAATTCGATGCCAGGGTGTTGCCATTGGCCGAGGCCACATCCACCGTCTGGCCGGCGATACCCTCGCCGTTGGAATCGGAAAGCACCACGCTGTAAGTGGCACTGTCGCCCTGGGGCAGACTGGCGGGGCCCTGCAGCGTGATGGTGGTGCCCACCACGTTGACGTCCACGCTATTCGCGATGCCGTTCACGTCGGCCGTCACCGTGATGGTGCGGTTGGTCGGGTCACCGGCCGTGCCCAACGAGGCGGTGGCGGTGCCGTTCTCCAGCGTGGTGACCTCGTTGACCGTCAGGATGCCCGAGGTGGACGAGAACACGACTGGCTGGTCCGCCATTACCCGGTTGTCCGCGTCGCGGACCAGCGCGGTGATGGTCACCTCCGAACCGCCCGCCGAGGGCAACTGGGGGCTGCTGGTCAGCACCGTGACGCTCGCCGGTGTGGGCTGGTCGGGACCGGCGCCGCCGCCGGTGCCGCCGTTGCCGCTGCCGGCGAACGAGCTGTCGGTGCCGCCGCTGGAACAGGCGCCGAGCGCTAGCCCCATGAATGCGATAAGCAATGTCGGCAGAGTCGAGAGTTTTCTCATCGGTTCGATTCCCAATCTTTAGGGCGGCCGTGCGCCATCAGTAAACGACTGCGTTTTCTTCCAGAATCTTCGGTGTCACGAAGATGAGCAGTTCCGACTTGTTCGCCACGTTCGTGGTGGAGCGGAACAGCGCGCCCACGCCGGGGATGTCGCCCAGCAGCGGGACCTTGTTGACAGCCTCTCGTCGCTCTGTCTCGTAGATTCCTCCGAGCACCACGGTCTGGCCGTCGCGCACGAGCACCTGAGTGCGGATCTCCCGGGTGTCGATGCTGGGCACGAAGCCGCCCGTGGCGCTGGCCACGAGTTCACCGACGCTGTCGGAGTTCACCTGCAGGTCCATGATGATGTTGTCGTCCGGCGTGATCTGCGGGGTCACCGTCAGGCTCAGCACCGCCTTTTTGAACTGGGTGGTGGTCGCGCCGCTGGAGGAGGACTCCTGGAACGGGATTTCCACGCCCTGCTCGATCAGCGCCTCTTTCTGGTTGGCGGTGATCACCCGCGGCGTCGAGACGATCTCGCCCCGGCCCTCGGCCTGCAGGGCGGAGAGCTCGAGATCCACGATGTAGTCGGAGTCCAGGATCGCCAGCGCGATCTGGCCCGCCGGATTGTTCACCGGCAGGTTCACGTTGTAGCGGTTGTTGATCGCCGGCGCCTCGACAGGGAACGGCTGCCCGGTATCGGCCAGGTTGTCCAGCGCCGATGCCGTGATCACGTCGGAGCCCGCACTGGTGCCGGTGACCGAGAACAGTCCGTCGCTCGAATTCTCCTGTACGGAGGTAAGACCGAGACGCACGCCGAGTTCGCGGCTGAAGTCGTCGTTCACCACCACGATGCGGGACTCGATCAGCACCTGGCGCACCGGAATGTCCAGGGTCTGTACCAGGCGGCGCACATCACGCAGACGGTCCACGGTGTCCTGCACCAGGAGCGTGTTGGTGCGCTCGTCGATGGCCACCGAGCCGCGGTCCGAGAGCAGCGAGTTCTCGCCCTCCTTGATCAGCGCGGCGAGATCGCCGGCCTTGGCGTAGTTCACCTGCAGGAACTCGGAGAACAGCGGCTCCAGCTCCTGGATGGCCTGTTTCGTTTCGAGATCGGCCTTCTCCCGCGCGGCAATCTCTTCCGCCGGCGCCACGATGATCACGTTGCCGTTCTGGCGCATGTCCAGGCCCTTGGTGGTCAGGACGATGTCGAGCGCCTGATCCCACGGCACGCTGTTCAGACGCAGGGTGACATTGCCCTGGACGGTATCCGAGACCACGATGTTGCGGCCGCTGATCTCGGCCAGCAGCTGCAGCACGGCACGAGTCTCGATGTCCTGGAAGTTGAGTGTGACCCGCTCGCCCTCGTACTCCTTGTCCTCGGCGAACAGGCTGGCGGCCTGCTCTTCTTCCTCGGCCACCGGGTTGATCTCGACGGTGAACACGTCGTCCGTCTGATAGGCGAGCTGCTCGTAGTCGCCCTCGGCCGAGATCAGCACCCGTGCATCGTCGTTCACGCGCACCGCGTCGATGGTGGTCACCGGCGTGGCGAAATCCTGCACGTCCAGGCGGCGCACCAGCTCGCCCGGCAGTTCCGTATCCTTGAATACGGCGACGACCCGGCCGCCTTCCTCGCGGATGTCGACCGGCGTGGAGGGGTCGGTGAGGTCGATGATGACCCGCCCGCCGCCCTCACGGGTGCGGCGGAAGTCGACGTTCTCGATGGACCGGTCCCCGGTCGGCGCAGCCGAAGAGGCCGACGGCGTGCCGCTGAAGGTGGTGGTCTCGGCCACCCTGTCGCCGCCCTCGCCGAGGGTCAGGATGACGGTATTGCCGGAGACGCGGGTGTCGTAGGGCACCATGCTGTCCAGGTTCAGAACCACCCGGGTGCGGCCGTTCGCCTCGGCCGTCAGCACCGTGTCGAGCATGCGCAGATCCACGTCCCTGCGGCGTGAACTGAGGCCGAGTGCGGTGTCGGGCAGATCGAGCGCGATGCGCGCCGGGTTTTCGATGGTGAAGCTGAGTGGTTCCGGAGCCGGCCCCGAGAGCACGAGGCGCAGCTCCACCTGCTGGCCAGGCAGCGACTGGACCTGGATGTCCTGCAGGGTGTTCCCCGCCGCCTCCTGTGCGTGGATACCCGCGGAGGCGAACAGCAGCACGAGGGCGGCCAGCCAGCCGAGAGGATTCCTGAGGACGCCCAGCCCGTGATTGTTCGCCGGCAGCGGCTTCGTTATGCGAGTCATTCCAGTTTCTCCCAGTGCCATCTGCTTGGCCTCAGTCCGAAATACTGATGGCGGCATCTCTCTCCAGATACCCGCCTATGCCGTCGGAGACGATCTCCTTCACCCGGATCTCCGACTCGTTGATCTCGGTGATGCGACCGTCGTTCTGACCGACGTAGTTACCCACGGTCACCCGGTTGATGAGACCGTCTGCGGTCTCGACCAGTCCGTAGTTGGTATTGCCCTGCTGCAGCGTGCCCACCATGTCCAGGGAATCGAGCGGGAACTGCTCCAGGTACTCCCGGCTGCGGTTGACGTCCGGGCGCACGCCGCCGCCGGCGCCTGCCCGCGTATCCGCCACCGGCGAGTCGGGCACGAACGGCGAACGCATGCCGTCCACGTCCGCCGTGTAGACGTAGGTCTCGTAGGTCTCGATCTCCGGCAGCGGGTCCGGCCGCGTGCCGGGTCGCGCCTTCACCTGGTCGATGTAGGCGTTCAGGTCGTTCATGCCGCCGCCGCAGCCCGCGGCGAACGGCAGCACGAGCGCCGCCAGCACGGTAAAGAGCCCGGCAGGGCGGAGCCGCGGGCGGCTTACCTGGAAGCGAGCTTGCTGCCTCATCACTCGGTCTCCTCTTCCAGATAGCGGTAGGTCTTGGCGGTCACGTCCAGCGACAGCTGGTCGAACTCCTCGTCCGTGGCCGGCTGGATCTGGATATCGTGAAGCGTGACTATGCGCGGCAGTGCGGCGACGCTGCTCGCAAAATTGGCGAGTTCGTGATAGCTGCCGGCGAGCTGGATCTTGATGGGCTTCTCCGCGTAGAAGTCCTTGCGGATCTCGGCCTGGGGCTCGAACAGTTTCTCCTCCAGGCCTGCGGCGAGGCCGGTCTGGGAGATGTCGACGATCAGGTTCGGTATCTCCGTCTCGCCCGGCAACTGCCGCAGCATGGTGCCGAAGGACTGCTCCATCTGTGCGAGCTGGGCGCGGTAGGCGTCGAAGTTCGCCGCCTTCTTCTGCTTGTTCTCGAAGGTCTGCCTGAGCTCGCGCTCGCGGGCCTCCACGCGCTCGAGCATCGGCACCTTGTTCTTGACCACCGTCATGTAGATGCCGAACACGGCCACCGCCACGAAGACGATCACGATGGCGCCGACGCGGAACGGCAGCGGCCAGCGGCCGACGTCGTTGGTGTCGAGATTACGCAGCTCCTCGAGGACGTTCATGCGGCTTCCTCCTCATCGTCGTCCAGCACCTTCACCTGCTTCGCCTTCAGGACGAAGTTGAACCTCTCGGCCTGACCCGCGTCGAGGGTGCGGATCTGCTCGAGATCCGGGTCGGTGAGCCACTCCGAGGCGTCGATGTTGCGCATGAAGGCGGACACCCGGGTACTGGACTGGGCGCTGCCGGTGATCTCGATCTCGCGGCCGCTCTGCTTTATGCCCGTGAGATACACGCCCTCCGGCAGTGTGCGTACCAGCTCGTCGAACAGGTGGACGACCAGGGGGCGGCTCGTCTGCAAGTCCTCGATGATCTCCATGCGGGCCAGCAGCCGCTCCTTCTGACGCTCCAGCCCTTCGATCTCCTCGATGGCCTTGTTCAGCTCGGCGATCTCGGCCTCGAGCCGCTGATTACGCTCTTCCTGGTAATCGATGCGGCCCTGATAGAACACGTTGCCCAGCCAGATCACCAGGCCGGCCAGCGCCACCGAGAGCACGATCGCGATGCCGAACTGTTGCTGGCGTTGCTTGCGCTGCTCTTCGCGCCAAGGCAGTAGGTTGATACGCGGCATCAGTCGAAGCTCCTCAATGCGAGCCCGCAGGCGATCAGCAGCGCCGTCGAGTCCTTGGTGACGCCCTGGGATTTGGCTTTCGATGCGATCTTCATCTGGCCGAGCGGATCACCGATCTCCGTGGGAATACCCACCCGGCTCGAGATGACGTCAGCGATACCCGGGATATTGGCGCAGCCGCCGCAGACCAGGATCATGTCCGGCTGCTCGCGGCCGCCGCCGGAGGCCAGGTAGAACTGCAGCGAGCGGCTCACCTGCTGGGTCATGTCGTCGATGAAGGGGTCGAGCACTTCCGGCTGGTAGTTGCTCGGCAGGCCGCCTTCCTTCTTCGCCCGCCCGGCGTCTTCCATGGACAGGCCGTAGGTGCGCATGATCTCTTCGGTGAGCTGCACGCCGCCGAAAGCGAAGTCCCGCGTGTAGATGACCTTCAGGTCGTCGAGCACGCTGAAAGTGGTGGCGCTGGCGCCGATGTCGACCACGGCGACCGACTGACCCACCCCGCCGTTCGGCATCTGATGGGTGAGGAGCTGGCAGGCGTTCTCCAGCGCGAAGGCCTCGACGTCCACCACCCGGGCGGAGAGGCCGGCGGCGTCCACGGCCGCCTGGCGCTGGTCCACGTTGTCCGTGCGGGTGGCCACCAGCAGCACGTCGTTCATATCCGGGTCGTTCTCGTTCGGCCCGATCACCTCGAAGTCGAAACTCACCTCTTCCATGGGGAAGGGGATGTACTGATCGGCCTGGATCTCCACCTGACCCTCGAGATCCTTCTCCGCCAGCGTGGCCGGCATCTGGATGACCTTGGTGATGGCGGCATCGCCGCTGATGGCGATGGCCACGTCCTTGCACTTCGTGGCAGCCCGCTTCACGGCCCGCCGGATGGCACCACCCACGGCCTGGGCATCGACGATGTTCTTCTCGTTGATGGAGTTGGGCGGGGTCGGCTCGGCCGCGTACGACTCGACGCGGTAACGCTTGCCGCTCTGGGAGAGCTCGATGAGCTTGACCGACGATGTCGTTATGTCAAGCCCCAGGAGCGGACGATTTTTTTTGCCGAATTGCACCTGTTTTCCCTTCCAAGTCCGTAGGTTACGCTGGATTCGTGGTGGGGCGCCTGAAGAATCCCGGTCAACTATATATCAACAAAATGTTAAATAAAACGGCGCTGATCCCCTGCCGAGTGCCAACGTATAGTAAGGCACGCCCTGCCGCCTATTCTGTGAACTGTGTACCGGTAGTGAGCCAGACCCGAAAGTGAGGGGCCGGGGCAGTTTCGTGGCAATGGAAAGCGGCCGGCCGGATGCGGCCTGCCGGGTATGGTTGTAGACTGTCGCCGCGAAGCATTGCGGTCTGGCCCCCCGCTGACGGTATGATCCGGTCTTCGCCCTGACCCGGACCGCCCCATGCCCCCTTGTACACAAGGAACGGTCCGCTTCGGCCGCAGTCACTATGCAGTAAGCCCCTGACGCTGGCAAGGACCGGAAAGCGCTTTGGCAACACGATCCCTCACTCGCATCCTCGTCGGCCTGGCCGGCACGCTGATCATACTCGCCCTGTCTCTGACGGCAGGCGTGGTCGGCGCCTACCACTATACGCTGGCGGGCCTGCCCGAGGCGGCGACCATCCGTGACATACCGCTGCAGATTCCGCTCAGGGTCTACAGCCGGGACGGACGGCTGCTCGCGGAGATCGGCGAGCAGCGGCGCATACCGGTGGAGTACGAGGAGATCCCGGAGCACGTGATGCAGGCATTCCTCGCCGCCGAGGACGACCGCTTCTTCGAGCACCCGGGCATCGACTACCAGGGCGTGCTGCGCGCGGGCATCAATTTCCTCATGACCGGCTCGCGCAGCCAGGGCGGCAGCACGATCACCCAGCAGCTCGCCCGGGACTACTTCCTCAGCCGCGAGCGGCTGTTCACTCGCAAGATTCGCGAGGCGTTCCTCGCGTGGAAGATCGAGAAGGAATTCAGCAAGGAGGAGATCCTTGCCATGTTCCTGAACAAGATGTTCTTCGGCCAGCGCGCCTACGGCGTGGCCGCCGCCTCCCGGGTGTATTTCGACAAGCGCCTGCAGGAGATCAACGCGGCCGAGGCCGCCACGCTGGCCGGCCTGCTGCAGGCGCCGTCGGCCTACAACCCGGTGCGCAGCCCGGAGAAAGCCACCACGCGGCGGAGCTACGTGCTGCGCCGGATGCGCGAGCTGGACTACCTAGGCGAGGCGCAGTACCGGGCCGCCCTGGAATACCCCATGGAGTCCCGCCTGCACGGACCGGCGGTGGAAGTGACCGCTCCGTATCTGGCCGAGATGGTGCGCCGGGAGATGCTGGAGCGCTACGGCCCGGGTATCTACTCCGGCGGCTACCGGGTGACCACCACGCTGGACGCCTCGCTGCAGACCGCCGCGGTGTACGCGGTGCGCAACGGCCTGCTGGAATACGATCGCCGCCACGGTTACCGGGGGCCGCTGGCGACGCTCGAGCTGCCTGCACCGCCCGGCGGCGACGAGGGCACGAACGGCGAGCCGGGCAGCGGCGCCTACACCGCCGGCGGCCATCCGGAACTGCCGCCGGACGTGCTGCAGGCGCTGGAGGACTACCCCGAGCCGGGCGGACTGCGCGTGGGCGTGGTGGTCGGGCTGGGCGAGGACGACAGCGCGACGGTGGCCCTGCGGCGTGACCGGGTCATCCGGGTTCCGTGGTCGGGCATCAACTGGGCGAAGCGCTACATCGACGACGACCGGGTCGGTTCGCCGCCGGAATCCGTGGACGAGGTGCTGGCCGTCGGCGACGTCATCCACGTGATGCCCACGGTTGCCGACAGCTGGGCGCTGGCCCAGGTGCCGGCCGCCCAGAGCGCGCTGGTGTCCATGGATCCGGAAGACGGCGCGGTGGTCGCTCTTACCGGCGGCTTCGACTACGCGGCAAGCAAGTTCAACCGGGCGGTGCAGATCCGGCGCCAGCCCGGCTCGGCCTTCAAGCCATTCATCTACTCGGCGGCGCTGGAGAACGGTTTCACCGCGGCCACCATCGTCAACGACACCCCGGTGGTGTTCGAGTCCGAGGAGCTGGAGGGGCCGTGGAAGCCCATCAACTACACCGGCAAGTTCTACGGTCCGGTGCGCCTGCGCGAAGCGCTGTACCGCTCGCTCAACCTGGCCTCCGTGCGGGTGCTGATCGGCACCGGCCTGGCCGCTGCGGTACCCCACATCCGGAGCTTCGGTTTCGCTGAAGAGGCGGTGCCCTACAACTACTCCCTGGCACTCGGCAGCGGCGCCGTCTCGCCGCTGGACATGGCGCGGGGGTATGCCGTGTTCGCCAACGGCGGCTATCGGGTGCAGCCCTACTTCATCGACCGGATCGAGGACAGCGACGGCGAGGTGCTGTACCGGGCCGATCCGCTCCGGGTGTGCCCCGAGTGCGAGTACAGCGAGGAGCTGGCGGAGATCCAGACCAACCCCTTCACCGATCCCCTGTCCGAGGGGCCCGACGGCCCGGCCGCCGACCCGCTGGCAAGCGTCGATGCCCTGGAGGAGCCGACCCTGGCCTGGCGCCCCACCGCGAACGAGGATCCCCGCCTCTATGCCGGTATCCGCCTCGCCGAACGGGCGGTCACGGAGGAGAACGCCTTCCTGGTGGCGGACATGATGCGCGACGTCATCCGCCGCGGCACGGGCCGGCGCGCCCGCGCGCTCGGCCGTGACGACCTGTACGGCAAGACCGGCACCTCGAACGACCGCCGCGATGCGTGGTTCGGGGGCTTCAACGGCGATCTGGTCGCCGTCACCTGGGTGGGCTTCGACGAGGACAAGCCGCTCGGCGCCGGCGAGGAAGGCTCGCGCACCGCGCTGCCGGTGTGGATGCACTTCATGGAGCAGGCGCTGGACGGCGCGCCGACGGCGATCGTCGAGGAGCCGGAGGGCCTCGTCATGGTGCGGGTCTCGCCGGAGACCGGGCGCCCGGTGGGAACGGACCAGGGTGATTTCATCTTCGAGAAGTTCCGCGTGGGCAACGAGCCGGAAGCCGGTACAATCGACGGCGCGGACGAGATCTTCAACGACACCGGCTCGGGCAGCGAGATCGACGAACCCATTTTCTGAGCCCGCCCCCCGACCGCAGGAGAGCGCCATGCCCAAGCATGACGACGTGTGCCGTACCCGCCAGTTGCTGGCACGAGAAGCTGCCCGCATCATCGCCGATCAGGGGATCGAGAATTACCGTCAGGCCAAGGTGAAAGCGGCCGAGCGGCTGGGCTTGCGCGAGCGCGGTGCCCTGCCGAGCAACACCGAGATCGAGTCGGCGCTGATCGAGCATCATCGCCTGTTCGGCGCCTCCGACCACTCGGAACTGCTGGACCGCCTGCGCCGCACCGCGCTTGCGGTCATGCACCGTTTCGCAGAGTTCCGCCCCCGCCTCGTCGGGCCGGTGCTGGCAGGCACGGCGGCCTCCCACTCGGCCATCAACCTGCACCTGTTCGCCGACGCGCCCGAGGAGGTGGCCTGGCAGCTGGATTGCGAGCAGACCGCCTACCAGCTCTACGAACGGCGGCTGAAGAGCCGCCAGGACCGCCTGGACACCTATCCGGGCTACCGGTTCCGCTGCGACGAGGCCACGGTGGAAGCGACGGTGTTCCCGGAGAAAGGCCTGCGCCAGGCGCCGATCAGCCCGGTGGACGGCCGGCCGATGCGCCGGGCCGATGCCAGAAAGCTCCAGAAGCTGCTGGCCGAGGCGCCGTCGCCGATCTTCTGAAGCGCTATCCCGGCGCGCCGGACCGCTCGCGCCGGCAGCGGCGCCGGGCGCCGGGGCTCAGCGCTGGTCCAGGGGCACGTAATCCCGCTGGCCGGGACCCGTGTAGAGCTGGCGCGGACGGCTGATGCGCCGTCCGGGCTCCGTGATCATCTCCCGCCAGTGCGCCACCCAGCCGACGGTGCGCCCGATGGCGAACATCACCGTGAACATGGAGGTGGGGATGTCGAGCGCCCGGTAGATGATGCCGGAGTAGAAGTCCACGTTCGGGTACAGGTTCTTCTCGACGAAATACTCGTCCTTCAGGGCGACCTGCTCCAGCTCCAGCGCCAGCTCGAACAGCGGGCTGTCGTCGTTGCCGAGCTTCTTCAGCACCTTGTGGCACATCTCGCGGATGATCTTCGCCCGCGGGTCGAAGTTCTTGTACACCCGGTGGCCGAAGCCCATCAGCCGGAACGGGTCGTCCTTGTCCTTGGCCTTGGCGACGTATTTCGGGATGTTCTTCACGTCGCCGATCTCTTCCAGCATCTCCAGCACCGCCTCGTTGGCACCGCCGTGGGCCGGGCCCCAGAGCGCCGAGATGCCGGCGGCGATGGCCGAGTACGGGTTCGCGCCGGAACTGCCGGCCATGCGCACCGTGGAGGTGGAGCAGTTCTGCTCGTGGTCGGCGTGCAGGATGAACAGCAGGTCGAGCGCCTCCGCGGCCACCGGGTCCACGTGGTAGGGCTCGGCCGGCACCGCGAAGAACATGTTCAGCAGATTGCTGCAGTAGTCGAGGTCGTTGCGCGGATAGATGAAGGGCTGGCCGATCGAGTGCTTGTAGGCCGCGGCGGCGATGGTCGGCAGCTTGGCGATGATGCGGTGGGCGAAGATGTCGCGCTGGCGCTCGTCGTGGATGTCCATCGTGTCGTGATAGAAAGCGGACATGGAGCCGACCACGGCCGAGAGCATGGCCATGGGATGGGCGTCGTAGCGGAAGCCCATGAAAAACCGGGACACCGACTCGTTCAGCATGGTGTGCCGGCGGATGATCGACTCGAATTCCTCCAGCTCGTCCTTGGCGGGCAGATCGCCGTAGAGGAGCAGGTAACAGACCTCGATGAAGGAGGAATGCTCCGCCAGCTGCTCGACCGGATAACCGCGGTAGAGCAGTACGCCCTCGGCGCCGTCGATGAAGGTGATCCTGCTCTCGCAGCTGGCGGTGGCCATGAAGCCCGGATCGTAGGTGAACACACCGCATTCCCGGTACAGGCTCGAGATATCGACTACGTCGGGGCCGAGGCTGCCTTCATGCACGGTCAGCTCGGTGCTGCCGTCTTGCGGGCTCGTCAGCGTGAAATGCTTGTTGCTCATGTGTGGTTCCTGGCCTTGGTCACCATTGTCCGACCGCGCGAGCGGGCAGGCGCCGGCCATCGGCGCCGGGCGCGATCCTCGTTGCTTTGTGATCCCGGGACCCTGCGGCGGAAGGGCAACCGCGAAACCCTGCCATGGTGCCGCACACCCCGCGCAGCCGGCAAGCGGCCGGGCGGCGCGCCCGGAGTCGGCGGGGAAGCGTGAGGCGGTGCCTCAGGACATACCGTACTTGCGGCGGAAGCGGTCGACGCGGCCGCCCGAGTCCATGATCTTCTGCTTGCCGGTGTAGAACGGGTGGCAGGCAGAGCATACCTCGACGTGCAGCTCCTCGCCGGCCGTCGAGCGGGTCACGAACTCGTTCCCGCAGCTGCAGATCACCTTGATCTCGTCGTAGCGGGGATGGATATCGGCTTTCATCGTCATTCTCCGGTCGTCTGCCCGCGGGACGGACAACGAAATGGGGCGCGGAGCATACAGCGGAGAGGAGCCGCTGGCAAGTCCGCAGAGCGGCCGCCGAAGGGGTCGTCCGTTATCCACAAATCCTGTGGATAACTCTGTGGAAGAAATTTGGCTAAACGCCGCAAACCCACGATTTGCAAGCACCCCTGTTAGAATGTCTATTTTCTGTGCAGAATAATAAAGTGACTAATTTCATAAATTTACGTACTTCTTGCGAAGTCTGGCTTCAGCTGACAGCGACTCTACAAGCCAAATATAGGGATACTGCCGACATTGTGCATAACGGCCGCGAGACGGTGCGCCGGGACCTCATTCCGCGGCTGCCCCGGCCGAGGGCAGGAACAAGGCCTGGAGATCATTCAGGAAGCGCATGCCGAGGGGGGTCGGCCGCAGGTCGCCGCCCTCGCCGCAGCCGATGAGTCCGCGGCGCCGTGCCGCCGACAGGCCGGGCTCCAGCGCGGCCGGACCGAGCCCCGTGCGGGCCTCGAAATCCGCGGTCGCGAAGCCCCGGGTCAGGCGCAGGGCATTCAGCAGGTATTCGAAAGCGAGATCGCCGGCGGCCACCGGCACCGCTTCCGCCGCGCGCCCGGCCAGCGCCGCCTCCATCCAGGCCCGGGGACTGGCGGGCCTGGCATAGCGGCACACCGTCCCGTCCGGGTCGGTGATCTTGCCGTGGGCGCCCGCACCGGCCGCCAGGTAGTCGCCGAATTCCCAGTAATTCAGGTTGTGGCGGCATTCCCGGCCGGGGCGGGCGAACGCCGACACCTCGTAGCGGCGGTAGCCGGCCGCCGCCAGTGCCTCGTGGCAGCGCTCCTGCATCTGCCACGCGGTCTCGGCGTCCGGCAGCGGCGGCGGGGCGTGATAGAAGCGCGTGTTGGGCTCCAGAGTGAGCTGGTAATGGGAGACGTGGGCCGGCCCCAGCGCGAGCGCCGCCGACGTGTCGGCCAGAGCGCCCGCCACGCTCTGGCCGGGCAGCGCGAACATGAGGTCGAGATTCACGTTGTCGAGTCCGGCCCGCCGTGCCTCCTCGACGGCGGCCCGGGTCTCCGCCGCCGTGTGTATGCGCCCCAGCGCCGCGAGAGAGGCGTCGTCGAAGCTCTGGGCACCCAGCGACACCCGGTTGACGCCGGCCGCCCGGTAGGCCGCGAAGCGGCCGCGCTCGACCGTGCCCGGGTTCGCCTCCAGGGTAATCTCCGCGTCCGCGGGCAGCGTGAAGCGGGCCGCGACCGCCTCCAGCAGGCGGCCGATCTGCTCGCCGCTGAACAGCGAGGGCGTGCCGCCGCCCAGAAACACGGAGACCAGCGGGCGGCCGCCGGCACGGATGGCCTCCGTGTCCAGTTCGGCGATCAGCGCATCGACGTAGCGCTCCAGCGGCGGGTCGTTCCCGGCCGGGTGGGAATTGAAATCGCAGTAGGGGCACTTGCTCACGCACCAGGGCAGGTGCAGGTACAGACTGAGAGGGATGGCGTCCCCCCGGGCCGCGCTCATTGCGTCTCTGCCGCCCCCAGCCGGCGGGCCAGCTCCCGGAGAGCACGCGCACGGTGGCTGACGCGGTTCTTCTCGGCGGGCCCGAGTTCAGCGGCGCTGCAGCCCGATCCCGGATCGAAGAACACGGGGTCGTAACCGAAGCCGCCCTCGCCGCGACGTGCCGTCAGGATGCGGCCGCGCCAGACCCCTTCCGCGATCACGGGCGCCGGGTCTTCGGCGTGGCGGAGGTACACCATGACGCAGCGGAAAGCCGCGCTCCGGTCGCCGGCGTCCGCCAGGGCGGCGAGCAGGCGATCGATGTTCGCCCCGTCGTCCGCCGGCTCGCCCGCGTAGCGCGCCGAGCGTATGCCCGGCGCCCCTCCCAGGGCGTCCACCTCCAGACCGGAGTCGTCGGCGATGGCGGGCCCTGCCGCGACCGCGGCCGCGTTGCGGGCCTTCAGCAAGGCGTTCTCCACGAAGGTGAGACCGGTCTCCTCCACCTCGCCGATGCCGAGTTCGCCCTGCGCCACCACCGCCACAAGGAATTCGTCCAGGATGGCCCGGATCTCCGCGAGCTTGCCCCGGTTGCCCGTGGCGACGACGATGCGGGAGCCCGCCTGCAGCACGGACCTCCCCCTCAGCCGGCGGCCAGCGCCTGATTCTGGGCCGCCACCAGCTGGCCGATGCCGCCGCCGGCCAGATCCAGCAGCCGTTCCAGCTCGTCCCGACGGAAGGCATGGCCCTCCGCGGTGCCCTGCACCTCGATGAAGGCACCCGCATCGTTCATGACGACGTTCATGTCGGTCTCCGCCTCCGAGTCCTCGGCATAGTCCAGGTCGAGCACCGGCTCGCCGCCGTAGATACCTACGGACACCGCCGCCACCTGGCCGTGCAGCGGGTTCTTCGCCAGCGCCCCTTCGTTCTGCAGCCGCGCCATCGCCAGCGCCAGCGCCACGTAGCCGCCGGTGATCGAGGCGGTACGGGTACCCCCGTCCGCCTGCAACACGTCACAGTCCACGGTCACGGTACGCTCGCCGAGCGCGGCGAGGTCGGCCACGGCCCGCAGCGAGCGGCCGATGAGCCGCTGGATCTCCTGGGTGCGGCCCCCCTGCCGGCCCCGGGCCGCTTCCCGGGCCGTGCGCGTGTGAGTGGCGCGGGGCAGCATGCCGTACTCCGCCGTAATCCAGCCCTTATGCCGGCCGCGCAGCCAGGGCGGCACCCGCTCCTCGACGCTCGCCGTGCACAGCACACGGGTGTGGCCGCACTCGATCAGGACGGCGCCTTCCGCGTGGCGGGTGTAATCCGGGGTAAATACGACCGGACGCAGTTCGTCCGGCCGGCGGCCGCTTGGTCGCATATCGCTCGTGTCCCTGTCGTCGTGTTGCCGCGCCGGTGCCGTCGCCCCGGCGAGGGGCCGGCCCGGTCAGCCGAGCCAGCGGATGGAGGCCGCCGTGGTGTTGTCGCTGTGGGGGCCATTGGCGCGGACGGCGCGCTCGCCCAGCTCGCGCAGGTTCTCCACCACCGGCTGGTCGGCCCGGCTGGCCATCCTCGCGATCTCGCGCTCGCGGAGCCCCGACCACAACCCGTCGGTGCAAGCTATCAGCACATCCCCGCTTTGCAAAGGCTTCTTGCGGGTTACCGTGATGCCCGGCAGGGCCGGATCTCCGCCCAGGCAGGACTCGACGAAATTGCGCATCGGGTGCTCGCGGGCCTCCTGCTCGTCGATCACGCCCTCACGCAGCAGGACCTCCACGTGGCTGTGGTCCCGGGTGCGACCGCGGATGCGCCCGCCCCGCACCTGGTAGATGCGGCTGTCGCCGACGTGCGCCCACCAGGAAGCCTGGTCCTGCACGAGACATAGAGCGCCGGTGGCGCGGGGCCGGTGATCCACCTCGGTGGCGGCACCCATCGCCACCACGGCGTCATGGGCGCGGCCCATCGTGGCATAGAGAAACCCTTGGGGGTCGAATACGGGGTGTTCCGCGCCGGCGAAGTCCTTCTGCACCGACTCCAGCGCGACCTGCGCAGCCAGGGCGCCGTCCGAGTGGCCGCCCATGCCGTCGAACACGAGCAGCATGGCAGCACGCTCGCTGACGGCGATGGCGACCCGGTCCTGGTTGTCCCGACGGTCTCCGGTGAGAGAGATTTTCGCGTATTCGATGCGCACGTGTTCCCAGGCGGGCGACTGGCCCGCAAGCAGCACGACTCCTGATGGACGGGAGCGGAGGGTATACCACTTGTGCCGGTCCGGGGGAGGGCACGGGTCGCAGATTCGCCGGCGCCGCCGAGTGGCGGCGCCCCGGGAGGCGCGCTTACAATGCCCGCCCTCCGTCACCGCCCCCGCGAGTGGAGACACCGATGTTACGCAGCATGACAGGGTTCGCCCGGCGCGAGCGCCAGACAGAATTCGGCGACCTCGCCTGGGAGGTGCGCTCGGTCAATCATCGCTACCTGGACCTGCAGTTCCGCCTGCCGGACGTGCTGCGGGGCTCGGAGGCGGAATTTCGCCGCGCGGCCGGCGAACGGCTCGGGCGCGGCAAGGTGGACCTGGCCCTCAGCCTGCGCCGCAATAGCGGCGCCCGGCGGGAACTCGCCGTCGACGAGGTGCTGATCGGGCGCATCGCCGAGGGGGTGGCCGTGGTCCGCGAACGCTTCGGCGAGACGGGCGCCGTGGATCCGCTGGAGGTGCTGCGCTGGCCCGGCGTCATCGAGGACCAGCCCGTGCAGCGCGACGCGCTGCTCGCCGAGAGCCTCGACCTGCTCGACGAGGCGCTGGCGACCCTCGACGAGATGCGCCGGGCGGAGGGCGCCCGACTGGCCGAAACGCTGGCGAACCGCACCGACGAGGTGGCCCGGATCGCCGCGGCGGTGCGCGCCCGTCGACCGGAGGTGCTGGCCGGCATCGAGCAGAAGCTCCGGGAGCGTCTGGGGCGCCTGGAGGTGGAAGCCGAACCCGGCCGGCTGGAGACGGAACTCGCCATCATCGCCCAGAAGATGGACGTGGAGGAGGAGCTCGACCGGCTCGATAGCCACGTCGAGGCGCTGCGCAGCGCGCTCGGGCGCGACGAGCCGGTGGGCCGGCGGCTGGACTTCCTGATGCAGGAGTTCAATCGCGAGGCCAACACCCTCGGCTCGAAATCCGGCGATGCCGAGACCACGCGGGCCTCGGTGGAGCTGAAGGTGCTCATCGAGCAGATGCGCGAGCAGATCCAGAACATCGAGTAGCACCATGGCGCGACCAGGGCCGAGAGGCAGACTCATCGTCATCGCGGCGCCGTCCGGCGCCGGCAAGACCACGCTGGTACGCGCACTCATCGAGCGCAACCCGGACTTCGTCTTCTCGGTCTCCTACACCACCCGGCCGAAACGGCCGAACGAGGCGCACGGCAGGGACTACTTCTTCGTCTCCGAGGAGGAGTTCCGGCGCCTGCAGCGGGCCGGTGAGTTCCTGGAGAGCGCTCGGGTGTTCGACCACTGCTACGCTACCAGCCGCACCCAGGTGGAGAGCGAACTGGCGAAGGGCCGCAACGTGGTGCTGGAGATCGACTGGCAGGGCGCCCGGCAGGTGCGCGCCGTCATGCCCGAGTGCCGCAGCATCTTCATCCTGCCGCCCTCGGTGGAGGCGCTCGAGGAGCGCCTGCGCAGCCGCCGCACCGACTCCGAGGTCGTCATCCGCCGCCGCCTCAGGGACTCGCTGAGCGACCTCTCCCACTGGGACGAGTTCGACTACGTGGTGATCAACGACGACCTCGAGCGCGCCACCGACGAGCTGGAGGGGATCGCCACCGGGCGTTATCGCCGCAACCGGGTGGGCACCGAGGCGACCCGTAAAAAGCTCGACCACCTACTGGTTTAGGAGCCGTCCCTTACAGTACACTGGCCTGTCCCGAGTCTGATTTCGTGCGGCCGGCCACCGTCCGGGGCCCTGTGGGGACCGGGGAAGGGGCGGGCCGTACCAGCCATTATCCGAGAGAGGCCGAATAGCCCATGGCAAGAATTACCGTCGAGGATTGCCTCGAGAACATCGACAACATTTTCGAACTCGTGCTGGTCGCTTCCAAGCGCGCCCGGCGCGTCGCAAACGGCGCCGAGCCCTACGTGGAGCTCGAGAACGACAAGCCCACCGTCGTCGCGCTGCGCGAGATCGCGGAAGGGCACGTGACGCCGGCGATCCTCGACGAGGCCGACCAGCCCGCCGAGGACCTGCTGCGCGCCGAGTCCGGCGCCGAGGACCTCATGCCCATGCGAGGACTGTCCCTCGGCGAGTAAGCGCTGATAAAAACGGTGCCGGCCGACGGCACCGACCGGTTCACGCCCATGGATTACGCCGCCTCGATCCGTTCCAAACTGCCCAGGACGAGGCGTTCCACGGGTCTCAAGCAGCTCCTCGAGAAGCTCGAGGCCTACATGACCGACGACCAGATCGAGCTGGTCGTCAAGGCCTACGAGTTCGGCGCCGAGGCCCACGCCGGGCAGACGCGCCAGTCCGGCGATCCCTACATCTCCCACCCGGTGGCGGTCGCGGGCATCCTCGCGGACATGCGCATGGACGCCAAGGGCATCGCCGCCGCCATCCTGCACGACGTCATCGAGGACACGCCGGCGGCCAAGGAGCAGCTGGAGAGCGAATTCAGCGCGGACATCGCGGCACTGGTAGACGGCGTCACGAAGCTGGACCAGCTGCAGTTCCGCAGCCGGCTGGAGGCGCAGGCCGAGAGCTTCCGCAAGATGCTGCTGGCCATGGTGGAGGACATCCGGGTCATCCTGGTGAAGCTCGCCGACCGTCTGCACAACATGCGCACGATGGAGTCGCTGCCTCGCGAGAAGCAGTCCCGCATCGCGCGGGAGACGCTGGAGATCTACGCCCCCATTGCCAACCGGCTCGGCATCAACACGCTGAAGGTCGAGCTGGAGGACCTGGGTTTCCGCTATCTCAGGCCTTACCGCTACCGGGTGCTGGAACGGGCGCTGAAGAAGACCCAGGGCAACCAGCGCCAGATCGTGAAGAAGATCAGCGAGACGCTGAACCGGGAACTGGCCCGTCACGAGATTCCGGCCAGCGTGATCGGCCGCCAGAAGCACCTCTATTCCATCTACCGCAAGATGCTGGTCAAGGGGCGCTCCCTCGGCGAGATCGTCGACGTCTACGGTTTCCGCATCATCGTGGAGGACGTGGACGACTGCTACCGGGCGCTGGGCCTGGTGCACAAGGTGTACAAGCCGATGCCGGGCCGCTTCAAGGACTACGTGGCCATCCCGCGGGTGAACGGCTACCAGTCCCTGCACACCACCTGCTTCGGGCCGCGGGGCCTGCCGCTGGAGGTGCAGATCCGTACCCGGGAGATGGACCTGGTGGCGGAATCAGGCATCGCCTCCCACTGGCGCTACAAGGCAGAGGACAAGTCCTCCGCCTCGCCCCAGCTGCGCGCCCGGGAATGGCTCTCCAACCTGGTGGAACTGCAGCAGGACGAGGGCTCCGAAGAGTTCCTGGAGAGCGTCAAGGTGGATCTCTTCCCGGACAAGGTCTACGTATTCACGCCCAAGGGCGATATCCGCCGCCTGCCGAAGGGCGCGACCGCCGTCGACTTCGCCTACGCGGTGCACACCGACATCGGCAACCGGTGCGTGGCCGCCAAGATCGACCGCCGGCTGGTACCGCTGCGCACCCCGCTGTCGAACGGCCAGACCGTGGAGATCATCACCAACAAGGGCGCCCGGCCGAACCCGAACTGGGTGAACTTCGTCGTCACGGCGAAAGCCCGCTCGGCCATACGCAACTATCTGAAGAACCTGCGTCGCGGGGAGGCGGCGGAGCTCGGCAAGCGGCTGCTCGAGCAGTCGCTGAAGGAACAGAAGTCCTCGCTGCGCAAGGTGGACAAGCAGGCCATGACCCAGGTGCTGGAGGCATTCGGCCTGAACAACAAGATCGAGCTGTACGAGCAGCTCGGTCTCGGCGAGCGCCTGTCTCCCATCGTCGCCCGGCTGCTGCTCGGCGTGGATGCCGGCGAGGTGCAGCCGGCCGAGCGCGAGAGCACCTCGCTCACCATCACCGGCACCGAGGGCATGGTGGTCACCTACGCGCGTTGCTGCCATCCCATTCCCGGCGACGCCATCATGGGGCACCTGTCCAGCGGCCGCGGCGTGGTCATCCACCGCAACCTCTGTCACAACCTGTCGAATTTTCGCAAGCACCCGGAGAAATGGGTGACGGTGAACTGGCGCAGCGACATCGACCAGGACTTCACCGCCCAGGTGACGATGATCGCCGCCAACCGCATGGGCGTGCTGGCGGAGGTGGCAGCCACCATCTCGGCAGCGCGCTCCAATATCGAGCAGGTCTCGGTGCGGGAAGGCGACGAGGACGCCTCGGTGATGACCTTCCTGCTGCAGGTGCGCGACCGCCAGCACCTGGCCGACGTGCTGCGCAGCATCCGCAAGATGCCGAGCGTCATCAAAGTCACCCGCGACTGCGCCTGACCGGAGGGAGCATGCAGAAGAAATACGTGGTCACACCGGCCGCACCGGCCGCCATCGGCACCTATTCACAGGCCGTCGAGGCCGGCGGTATCGTCTATGTATCGGGGCAGATCCCGCTGGACCCGGCCACCATGGAGGTGGTGGAGGGGAAGTTCGCCGACCGGGCGCGGCAGGTCTTGCGCAACCTGGCCGCCATCGCCGAGGCCGCGGGAGGCAGCCTGGCCGATACGGCGAAGCTCACCATCTATCTGACGGACCTGGCCGAATTCGCCACGGTGAACGAGGTGATGGCCGAGTTCTTCGACGAGCCCTATCCCGCGCGGGCCGCGGTCGGCGTGGCCGCACTGCCGAAAGGGGTCGATGTGGAG
>Ga0209943_1000163_pt1 | contig 46021 bp, 38 predicted proteins | sample SalPonR1_B_D2_MG_FD_185698 | JGI IMG/M metagenome (GOLD analysis project Ga0209943, IMG submission 185698) | Salt pond soil microbial communities from South San Francisco under conditions of wetland restoration - Salt Pond MetaG R1_B_D2_MG... ... | reverse complement strand
ACAATGGCTTACCGCTGCTGCTATATCGCCGTGCTTTTTCGGACCGAGGCAACGCGGGCGCCGAATGGCTGGAACGTACCTTCGCAAATAACAACTGGACAAATTCCTGGAGAAATGGCGTTTACCCGTTTCACCACTACCACAGCACGTCGCATGAGGTTCTGGGAATTTACTCAGGAAAGGCCAAACTACACCTTGGCGGCGAACAGGGAGAAAAGCTGGATGTTGAGGCGGGTGATATCATTGTGATTCCGGCCGGCGTGGGCCATAAAAATCTGAGCAGTGAAAATTTGGGGGTTGTTGGCGCTTATCCAAATGGCAGCAGCTACGATTTACTCAGGGGTGAACCGGATGATCGTCCTGAGGCTATTGAAAATATTAAAGCAGTTCCTCTCCCTTCCCGGGATCCACTATTGGGGAAGGAAGGCGGACTCTTGGAAATTTGGGAGTAGAAAATTTATTCATGCAAATTACCTCATCCGTAAAAGCCGCTAGCTGGCGAACAAGGCCCGGCTGAAGAGGTTTAGGCAGGCATGCTCGCGAACGGCTTCAGCTCCAGTCCGTCAAATTGACCCAATCGTGCTTTCATCTCACCGGTTTTGGCGATCATGGCGGCGTTATCGGTACAGTACTCCATTGCCGGGATCATCAGGTTGACACCCTCTTTTTCTGCCATTGCCTGTACGTTTTCGCGCAGCATTGAATTTGCTGAGACGCCGCCGGCCACCATCACATGATTCACTCCTGTTTTTCGGATGGCGCGTCGCAGTTTGGTCACCAGAACATCGCTGATCGCCGCCGACACACTTGCACACAAATCGTTGAGGTGTTCATTAATGTAACTATCATTCTGTTCTTGAAGATGGTAGAGCACGCTCGTTTTGAGCCCCGAAAAGCTAAAATCAAGGCCTTTTTGGATCATAGCCCGTGGGAAGTCAACAAACTCAGGATTGCCTGATTTGGCGTGTTTATCTACAAACGGCCCGGCGGGATATGGGAGGTTCAGCATCTTACCAATTTTGTCAAACGCCTCGCCGGCGGCATCGTCCCGCGTTTTTCCGAGCACGGTATGATTGAACGGTTTTGTCACATGAACAAGACGAGTATGTCCGCCCGACACAATCAGCGCCACAAATGGAAACACCTCCTCATGTTCGATAAAGTTGGCGTACATATGAGCGTCGATATGATTCACTCCAATGAGCGGTTTATTCCATGACAGGCTCAATCCCTTCGCAAACCCGAGCCCAACCAGCAGTGATCCCATCAACCCGGGACCGCGGGCTACTGCTATGGCATCGATTTGATCCATCGAAAGCCCGGATGTTTCAAGCGCCTGATCCACCGTGGCCCAGATCGTTTTGTTATGGGCCCGCGAGGCCAATTCCGGCACCACACCACCAAACTGCTCGTGCACAGTCTGAGAGGCAATCACATTTGATAAGATTTTACCGTCAGCTAGAACAGCTGCCGCCGTGTCGTCGCACGATGATTCAATTCCGAGAATATTCATGGGTTGAAGGTACGGAATACAGAATCAATAGTTAATAGGTGAGTAGTCTGTGTTTTGGAGTTCCAACCTGGATGACCGGGGACGGACGACCGGGGACCGTTCATATCGCAACCGAACGCAAAACAACGATAACCGATAACCGATAACCGATAACCGATAACCGATAACCGATAACCCAAGATCAAATTTTCTTGTCCAACCCAAATTCCCTGGTCATCCGTCCTCAGTCTTCGTTCAAAACCAATTCAGGGATAGATCAAATCACGCAGCTCATCTGTCATATCATAAGATATACCACGGGCGGATGTTGTGTTATATGTAATTAGCGATCCGTCGTGTATGACAAATGAAGACACAGAATGCGGTAACTGAATAGAATGCAAATACGACTGATTCTCCAGGTCGTATATATCGAGCCAAAAGTCAGCCGTCGATGCATCATATTCCTCATCATCAATTTCATCACCTCTGTATAAAGTCTCAACGATTAATCTTGACGTACCGGGTATAACAGTTGGCGTGCCCATAGTATATTGTGATGTAGGGGCCACAACACGCCTTCTGTTACCATCCAATTGTTCTTCAGAACGAGCAATTGTCTCAAAATGAGGTGTCTCAATTTCACCTATTAGCGAACCGTCAGTGACACTAAAAACATAGATGATTCCAACATTCATAGGAACAAATAGAAGATATTGCTCGGTAAGCTCAATCCAACCATCAAACGCGAATGGATCATCTTGTGCTTCCTCAATTTCACCAAATTTAAATTGTTCATTTCCATCGCTATCAAAAACAGAAAACAACTGTTCTGTCATCAGCCACTTCACTACCGCGATGGAATCGTTAGCGGCAACGCGCGTGGGCCTTCTTTCCACCTTTATTTCCAATACATCGTCGCTATTGTCTAATGGAAACCGGTTTAGCCTTAAACTTTGCATATCTGCTGTCCAAAGATGCTCGTCAGTCGGTGAAATATCACTTATATTTTGGAACTCTCCCGGCCCCATCCCCTGACCATTGCCGATATTTTTACTATAGGTCCCATCAGAGTTGAACATTTTAACGTAATAGTCGCCAAAATCCGATATAAAAAAATACTCCTTATTCGAATCCATTGATATCCCGTTGTAAACCATTTCATTCAGCTCATCAATCACTGAATTGTCCTGATACTCTACATCATAAACTTTTCGGTTATGTGCAGACGTGTACTCGGTTTCTGGTGTTATTTGCTGTGATCCTGAGGATACATCTGATAAATAAAATACAAGAGTTACAATTAGAAATCCGATGAGAAATAAAATTATATTATTCTTTGATATTATATGCACTTAAGATCCTTTTTTTACTTCTTGATGAGAGTTAGCATAAATATTCATTAAAAAACATTCAGCCTCAATTATTGGAGAACATGAGGCTGAATGCAAATAGATATCTTCCAACAAATTCTGGGAAATGTAACTCAAGCAATGCGATTTGGAACTATCATTATTGATAATTTCTCCTTTGCACACAGACAAATAGTCTTAAAAAACTGTAAGAACGTAGCTGTAAGTGCGTCAATCAAACACTGAGATACATTTACTCTTGATTGGAGATCTTCATTCAACGGGAATTCCTGGTTTACCTCCATTTTTTGTGCAAGTTACCGAACCTGTTTCACAGGTTAATCCGGTGCACACTGTATTGCCAGGATTCCCACAAATTGCCTGGCAATCATCTGCACATGAATCTACTGCTGTGGTGTTTGCAGGAAGTGCAAATCATATTAGAAATGCAAATATCATTCCTGATAATAGTGATAAGACTTGAGTTGATAGCTTTTTCATGATGATGTTATTTAATGAAAGTTAACAATTGTTAAATATCACTTTATTTAGCTTTTTTCATAAACAAAGAAATGTTTCTGCTCTTTATTTTTTTAAAGATTTACAAAAATAGTTTTGCTGTTCAGTCTTCAAATTGTTTGATCAAGCAAATAGATTGATATATCTATCGGCATGTAACACAGCCACCTTATCGTCATAAAATGATTCAATTCCGAGAATACTTATGTGGGAAAGAGATGGAATGTAGAATCAAGAATAAACTGGATGGGATTAATGAATATCGAGCAAGCAATGTCGATTGAAGGTTGGGGATAACCGATAATCGACAACAAAAGATCAATTACTGTTTACAGGCCACAAGTTCTTCAGTCATCCGTCTGCAGTCCCCGGTCGTCAAACCCCGGTCCTCCGTCACCCGTCCCCGGTCTTTCTACCCTTCTCCAAATCCCGTGGCACACGAATCGTTTCCACGAGCTCCCGGATCTCAACCGGTGGGGCTTTGGTGAAACGGCTTACAACCAAAGCGGTCACAAGGTTCAAAACCATCCCAAGCGTTCCGATCCCTTCAGGCGAAATGCCAAACAGCCAGTTTTCTGCACTGTTCTGCTCCGGACTGATAAAGGCAAACCAAATGATATAAGATGCAGTAAACACGATGCCCACAATCATACCGGAAATCGCTCCTTCCTTGTTCATGCGTTTGGAAAAGATACCGAGCAGAATGGCCGGGAAGAATGAGGCGGCCGCAAGTCCAAAGGCAAACGCTACCGTCTGGGCCACAAAACCGGGCGGATTAATCCCAAAGTAACCCGCAACAATCACAGCTCCTCCAGCAGCCACTCGTGCAAACAGAAGTTCTCGCTGTTGGGTGATGTCGGGGACAAAGGTCCGTCGAATCAAATCCCGGGCAACGGAGGTGGAAATCACTAATAGCAATCCTGCTGCCGTTGAGAGCGCAGCGGCAAGTCCGCCGGCAGCCACCAAACCAATCACCCAGTTGGGAAGCTGCGCGATTTCGGGGTTGGCAAGCACCATGATATCAGGATCAATAATCAGCTCATTCGTGCTCTCGTCCGGGGTATAGTTGATATTGCCATCGCCATCAATATCGTTGTACTCAATCAGGCCGGTCTCTTCCCAGGTTGTAAACCACTCGGGGACCTGAGCATACGGAGCATTATCAACTGTTTCTAACAGATTAGCCCGGGCAAAACCTGCAACAGCCGGTGCCGTAGTGTAAAGCAGCGCAATAAACAGAAGCGCATACCCGGCCGATATTCTCGCATCTTTCACTTTGGGCACCGTGAAAAAGCGAACAATCACGTGCGGAAGCCCCGCCGTGCCCACCATTAGCGCGGCCGTGATAAAGAAGACATCAATGGTGGATTTGGATCCATCGGTATACGGATCAAAGCCCATCTCCGTACTCAGGCCGTCGAGACGATCGAGCAGATATTCGCCCGATCCGTCAGCAAGCGTTCCTCCAAACCCAATTTGGGGGATCACATTACCGGTCATCAGAATAGAGATAAAAATCGCAGGAACGAGGTAAGCAAATATCAGCACGCAATACTGAGCCACCTGCGTATAGGTGATTCCTTTCATGCCCCCCAAAACAGCGTAGAAGAAGACAATGATCATCCCGATAATCACGCCGGTCGTGATGTCCACTTCAAGGAATCGCGAAAAGACAATTCCCACACCCCGCATTTGTCCGGCCACATATGTAAACGAAATAAAGACAGCGCAAACCACGGCCACAAGACGAGCCGTTCTGGAGTAGTAGCGGTCACCCACAAAATCGGGAACGGTAAACTTACCAAACTTTCGCAGGTAGGGAGCAAGCAATAGTGCAAGCAGCACATAGCCGCCCGTCCAGCCCATCAAATAAACAGATCCGTCGCGACCCATGAAGCTGATTAGTCCGGCCATGGATATAAACGATGCGGCCGACATCCAGTCGGCCGCCGTGGCCATACCGTTTGCCAGCGGCGACACTTTTCCGCCGGCAATATAAAAGTCACCGGTTGATGCTGCCCTAGCGAGGTAGGCAATGCCAAGATAGAGTGCAAACGATAGCCCAACGATCAGAAATGTCCACCCTTGTATATCCATTTATGTCACTCCTCGTCGAATTCAAATTTTTTGTCGAGGCGATTCATCAGGTACACATATACAAAAATGAGAATCACGAATACATAGATAGACCCCTGTTGTGCAAACCAAAAACCGAGTTTAAAGCCTCCAAGCCGGAATTGATCCAGCCAGTCCACGAACAGGATACCTGCTCCGTATGACACGATAAACCAAATGGCCAAAAGAATAGCCAGGTAAATCAGATTTTGCCGCCAGTACTGTTGAGCTTTTGTTTTCATATAAAAGGCTGTAGAAATCTCTGTCTATTATAGATAATGAAAACAAGATTGGCAAAAACTATAGGGACCGACGTGTTTACCGATAAAATTGTATGATGAATATTTTCAGTTTTGATATTGAGAACCTGCGGCTTTGGTTAACATGGGAGCTTTCTGCAAGTTCACTCTTTTTTCTGAGTTTTTTCAGGATAGCGACTCTCTATATTTTGGGACCGGTCATACTTCTGTTTCTTCCCGTTCTAATCGGTACACTATATCTGGAGAAAAGGTATGGATGGCTGATTTTCTTTGCTTTTTTTGTTTTGACACCCTCTATTTTCATTTACTTCATCATCGATTCGGGAACCTGGTATTTTGCTTTACAATTTTTTCCCATCGGCTTGTTTCTATTTTACTGCTTTTTATTAAGGCTCACTGTTGCCGGGTGGAAATCAGAGACTGATGAAGTTCCGGAATTAAACATATAAAAAAAGCTCCACCGAACCGTGTCCGATGGAGCTTTAAAAGTGATTTTGATCCGACGAAACCCGAATCAAACCAATTTATTTTAATTTACTTTTTCTCGTCTTCGTCATCTACGACTTCGAAGTCGGCATCAACAGCATCGTCTTCTTCGCTGCCTTCAGCTTCAGCGGCGCCGTCTTGTGCGTCGGCTCCCGGCTGTGCTCCGGCCTGCTGTTCAGCTTCTGCTGCCTGATAGATTTCCTGGGAAGCGGCTGCCCATGCGTTATTGAGTTCCTCAATCGCATCGTCAATCTCTTCCACTTTCTCCTCTTTATGGAGTTCTTCAAGCTTATCGAGAGCTTCCTGAATCTTGGTTTGATTCTCTTCGGAAATCTTGTCTTTGTTTTCATCAAGCTGCTTCTTGGTAGAGAAGAGCAATGAATCTGCTTTGTTCAGCGTTTCGATTCGTTCGCGGACTTGCTTGTCTTCTTCCGCGTGCTCTTCAGCAGCATTCTTCATTTTTTCGACTTCCTCATCACTGAGACCTGAGCTCTGCTCAATTCTAATGCTTTGCTCTTTGCCGGTGCCTTTGTCTTTGGCACTTACGTTCAGCACGCCGTTTGCGTCAATATCAAAGGTTACTTCAATCTGTGGGACGCCACGTGGTGCCGGTGGTATTCCATCAAGGTGGAATCGGCCAAGTGTTCTGTTATCCTGAGCCTGGGCACGTTCACCCTGCAGGATGTGAATTTCCACGCTGCCTTGATTGTCTGCAGCCGTTGAGAATGTTTCTTTCTTGCTGGTTGGGATCGTTGAGTTGCCTTCAATCAGCTTCGTCATTACGCCACCGAGGGTCTCAATACCGAGCGTCAGCGGTGTTACGTCAAGCAGTACAACATCATCCACGTCACCCGTAAGTACGCCGCCCTGAATTGCAGCACCGACGGCTACAACTTCATCGGGGTTCACGCCTTTACTTGGGTCTTTTCCAAAGAACTCTTTAACAACTTCCTGAATCTTCGGAATTCGTGTTGACCCACCTACAAGAATCACCTGATCAACTTCGCCTTTTTTGAGTCCGGCGTCTTTCAGCGCTTTCTCGCAAGGTTTGATGGTTTTCTTCACGAGATCATCTACGAGCTGTTCAAACTTGGCTCGCGTGATATCGATGTTCAGGTGTTTTGGCCCTGCATCTGTTGCCGTAATAAATGGCAGGTTCACATTGGTTTTTTGTGAGCTTGAAAGCTCAATCTTGGCTTTCTCTGCCGCATCTTTTAGACGCTGCATGGCCATTGGATCTTTTCGAAGATCAATACCTTCATCCTTTTTAAACTCTTCAGCCAGGAATTTAATGACGCGCTGGTCAAAGTCATCACCACCAAGGTGTGTGTCACCGCTGGTTGATTTCACTTCAAATACTCCGTCACCCAATTCAAGAATAGAAACGTCAAATGTACCGCCACCAAGGTCATATACGACGATGGTCTGATCTGTCTCTTTCTTATCGAGTCCATAAGCCAGCGATGCAGCCGTTGGCTCATTGATAATTCTTTTTATTTCAAGTCCGGCGATTTTTCCGGCTTCCTGCGTAGCTTTACGCTGTGCATCATTAAAATAGGCAGGTACTGTTACAACAGCTTCCGTTACTTTTTCGCCAAGATACTCTTCAGCTGTCTGCTTCATCTTTTGCAGAATCATCGCTGATATCTCCTGTGGTGCATAAAGTCTGTCATCAACTTTTACGCGTGCCGTACCATCGTCACCTTTGACAACTTTGTATGATGCCTGGCTGCTCTCTTCTGCAACCTCATCAAACATACGGCCCATAAATCGCTTAATCGATGAAATAGTTTTCTCAGGATTCGTAATCGCCTGGCGCTTGGCAGGAGCTCCTACGAGCCTCTCTCCATCTTTAGAAAATGCCACAACCGACGGAGTTGTACGGCCACCTTCAGAGTTTTGAATAACAACGGGCTCGCTGCCTTCCATAACGGAGACGCAAGAGTTCGTTGTTCCTAAATCAATTCCTATAATCTTACCCATAATATTACCTGTTTCTTATTTGCTGTTATTAATGTTCTTTAGTTGATAGGGATGGAATCAGCTTCTGATTCTCCCTCACCTTTCTTTTTAATTTCTACTGTCAGCTCACCATTTTTGAATGATGCATTTATAGATGATGAATCAGCATGTGCGGGGATCGAAAAAGATCGTATAAAAGCCCCCTGTGCGCGTTCGCCTCTTTTCAGTGTCTCATCATTTTCGAGATAAAGCTCACGTGTGCCTTCTATTCTTAATACGCCGTCTTTCAGCGTTACTTTTACATCCTTTTTTTCCATGCCCGGCAAATCAACGATAATCTTGAGTGAGCTTTTACTCTCGATTACATCGCATGCGGGACTGAAGTCACGCGCATCATCCAAAGGAGTAATACGCTCTACAAATTGCTGAATCTCCCGACCCAGTGATGTAAGCTGTTGTTCTATATCCATTTTGAAATTGTTCATGGTTCTCATCATTTACTAATCAATGAGCAACCACAGTGCCAATCGAAGGGATAGACAACTCTCACTGACGTATTGACATAGAAAGAATATCAGCGACCGGGCGTTGTCAGTTTGACGTAGAAATGCTTGTTGATACGTGCTAAAAAACTGACGCTATTTAGATACGTCCTGCAGATGTGTCCAGAATTGAGGATAAGATATAGACGTGCATTCAGCATCCAGAATGGTAGACGGTTTATCTGAACGCGATGAGAGAATTGCAGCAGCCATCGCCATTCTATGATCGTGATGACTCTCGAATTCGGCAGATTCAGGGATAAAATCCGGATTGCCATTGATGATCATTCCATCGGGACGTAAATCAACATCGGCACCGGTTGCAGTGAGTATATCATACATGGCGGAAAGGCGATCGGTCTCCTTATGGCGAAGTTCTTCAGCGCCCGTGATTGTTGACCGTCCTTCTGCGAAACAAAGTGCCACCATGAGAATCGGAAGTTCGTCGATACAGTTCGGAATAAGTGCAGGTTCAACATTAATTCCTTTCAACATGGACGAATCAATAACCATATCGGCAACAGGTTCCGGTCCCTGCATGCGCTCATTTGAGAGTTTAATGGAAGCTCCCATCTCATTGAGTAAATGAAGTGCCGCTGTGCGGCTTGGATTCATTCCCACATTTTCGAGTTTTAAAGAACTGTCATCGTGTATTGCAGCACCCACCATCCAGAAAGCCGCCGCAGAAAAGTCGCCGGGTACTGTATAGCTTTGCGTTGGAATCTTATCAGAAATACTGCTGCTGATAATCTTTCCCTGGCCGTAAGGTTCCGAATTTAGACCAAGTAAACGCTCCGTGTGGTCCCGGCTGGGTACTTGCTCAATAACTTGAGTAGCAGTTGTGCCGAATAACCCTGCAAGTAACACGCACGATTTCAGCTGTGCACTCGCAATTGGCAGCGGATATCGCATTGGATGGATACCGTCATGAGGTGAAATTTTAATTGGTGCATACTCATCATCCGCCGCTTCAACTGAAGCACCCATCTCTCTGAGGGGATCAATAATACGCTTCATGGTTCGTGCCGACAGTGAGTCATCACCTACGAGTGTTGCCTTGATTCCCGCACCAGCTACAATACCGCTCAAAAGACGCATCGTCGTTCCTGAATTGCCACAGTCTAGCGGTTCATCAGGTGCACTAAATCCGTTCCGGCCTACACCATGAACGACGAGATTCTGACCCTCTTTATCAATCCTGACTCCAAGCTGTCTCATGCATTGAATCGTACTCTCAGGATCCGCAGCAGTCGAATAATTCCTGATAGTACTTGTCTCATCAGCTAGTGATGCAAAAAGGACGGATCTGTGAGAAATGGATTTGTCAGGCGGAAGAGTAATTGTACCGTTAAGTGCCAGTGTCGGCTGTACGGTTTCAACCATTGTTCTACTAATTTTGATTTAACAGTTGCCGTGCTTTTTCTGCACCAGATGTTCCGGGATAATTTTCCACGATAGATGTAAGCAATGAACGAGCATCGCCTCTGCGCCCTTCCCGAATGTAAATTTCCGCCGTTTTATACTGTGCTTCAGCAACCCATATATCGTATGCTTCAAAGAGTACACGCACCCTGGAGTACTCTTCAAGAGCTTGTTCCGTATCACCTGCTACCTGATATGATTCTGCAAGCAGGTACTGTGCCTCGGCTCCTATCGCCGTATTATTTTCATTTGCAACCATCGAAAAGAGGCGGCGCGCTTCGTCAGGGCGTCCATCGGCCAGCAGAACCTTACCCAGACCAGCACGAGCAGCATCGTTGCTTTCATTAATGGAAAGAACCCGTTCGAAATATTGCCGGGCTGATCCTGTATCACCCAAACCCAGTGCGGCACGGCCAATTCCCAAAAAAGCTTCCTGCCTAAATCTTTGATCAGTCTCAGCCAGTTGTTCAAATGTGGTGCGGGCGTTCGAATATTCCTCTCGCTCAAGCTGAATTTGTCCCAGTTCGGCTAAGGCAGGAGCCATGCGGTCCGATTGGGGAAATTCATTTATAATGGTTCGATAGGCTTCCGCTGCGTCATCCGGCTGATTCATTCTTTGATAGGCATCCGCGAGGTTAAAATAAGCCTCCGGCATCATCGACTGATTATTCGTAATTCTCAGGTATTGGCGGAAATCAGCGACGGCAGCCTGGTAATCGCCCGATTGCAGCGTATTTTCTGCCTGACGAAAACGAAGCCTGTCGGCTGTTTCCGACGTAGGATTTTCATCCAGAAAACTTTCCAGAACATCTGTACTTGAATCGCTCTCTCCAGCCGACAGCTGTGCAAACTGAATTCCGTTTATTGCCTCAAGTATATATGTGCTGCCCGGATATCCTTCCAGCACGCGCGTATACTCTTCAATGGCTCTTTCGTATTCACCGGCATTATAGTACGAGTCACCGATATTATATTGCGAACGGGCGGCCCATTCAGTGCCAGGAAACCGCTCAATAACAGTATTGAACTCTTCCACGGCCTGATCGTAATTTCCGGTGTTCAGATAGATATATGCAATGTTATACTGTGCCTGTTCCCTGAGAGTGCTGTAAGGGTAAATTCTCAGCATGCGCCGGAACTGGGTCACGGCCTCAAAATTCCGGTTCATTCTATAGTAGCTGTTGGCTACCTGAAACATGGCGTAATCACCGCCGGGTTCTGCTCCTATCGTGTCATTGTAATACTGCAGTGCGTCTCTGTATTCTCCCTGAGCATAAAAGGCATCACCAATTCTAAGCTTCGTGTCAGTATCGAATGGAAAAAGTGCGATTGAAGGCGGCTCATAATTCTCAAGAAAATCGATGAGCGGGCCTGTCGCATTTTCATAATCACCCATCTTAAAATATGACCATCCCAAGGCATATTTAGCGGCCCCAATCAGTTCATGCCCGGGCGCTGCCCTGATAAACTGTGCATACTGTGATGATGCCGGACCATAATTCTGAAACTGAAAATGTGCGTCTGCACTCCAAAACAGAGCTTCTTTTCCTAAATCGCTGTTGGGCCACTGGCTGTAAACAGTTTCGAACTCAGGCTGCGCCTGGCGGTATGCCTGGTTGCTATACTGGATCCATGCCTTTTGAAACCGAGCCTGCCGCTTCACTGAATCATCTACATCGGTAAGCTCCTCTGCCAACTGAAATGTTTCAAGTGCCCGGGTATATTCTGAGTTCGCAAAATAGACTTCACCAAGAAAAGTAAGAGTTCGGCCCGGATACTGCAGATTATCCAGATTTCTGGCCAGCGGGAGCAGCGCTTCAATCGCTTCACCGTAAAAGCCAATTTCAAAAGCCGCCATCGCCCATTCGTAATAAGCTTCTTCAAAAAACTCTCCTTCCTGGAATCGCTGGCCAAATTCACGAAAGGCATCAAGTGAATTTTGGTAGCGGCCGGCCAGCTTATTGTTTACAGCTTCATAATAAAGACCTTTGCGTGCAACATCATCATCCCCGATTGCAGCTCTGCCAAACGCATCTGCTGCCCAATGGTAAATTTCCTGCTTGTGATATACCCAGCCGAGGCCGTAGTGTGCAATCCGCTCCTGATCAGCATCATCAGCACTATTAATAAATCGTCGATAATAACGGGTGGCATTTTCATAATCATCAAGCGCATTATAGCTCTCAGCTATCAGGAAAACTGCTTTCGATCGATTTTCTTCATCCAATGTTGTTAGCGCTCTTTCAAGTGCTTCAATTGCCTCGTTGTAGCGTCGTTGCTGGTAGTATGATTCGCCGAGAGCTGTACCGATTCTTCGGGTCATTTCATCAAACGGATGCCGTTCGCGCAAAAGCTCGAAAGCAGCTGAGGCGTCTTCATATTCTTCGTCTTCCAGATACAGCCGGCCTCGTGCATACAAAGCTTTCGGCGACCAGTCAGAGCGCCTGAAATTATCTGACAATTCCAGAAATGTGTTCCTTGCCAGTTCATTTTGGCCATTTTCGGCTGCGGTCTCGGCGATAATATAATATAGTTCTGCTTTTTTACCGGACGACTGTGGATACTTTAATGCTTCCTGCATCCGGGCTATAGCCTGATCAAGTTCACCGCGTTCCTTATGCTGATCGGCGACCTCTTTTAGCAGTACAGACGCGTAGCGACTCTTTGGATAATCCTGAACATATCTATCGGTAAGCTGATCAGTTCGGGAAGAGTCAAGGCGACTTTGCGATCTTGCGTAGAAATATGCGGCCAGCTCCTCTTCCTGAACCTCGCCGGAGTTTTCAGTGATTGCTGTTTGAAATTTAGCAGAAGCTTCGGAATAAAGACCTTTTTCAAACAGGTTGAGACCCTGCTGGATTATAGTGCTTTGAGTTTGTGGCTCGTGCTGAGCAAATGCAGCAACCGGAAAATATAATAATATGAGTATCCGGGTCGCAAAACGTAACGTGCGGTTCATGAAATCGATATGGTTGCCTGTTCAGAGAATGGTAGTTATTACTACGATATATCAACTTCGGTAATTTTGTTCCGAAAGTTGCTCTAAAATATACGCGTTAAAGTTCCAAATACCGAAGCAGTTCATCAGCCCTTGAGCTCATGTCGACCTGGAGAAGATCATCGCGATTTTCAGTGGTGGTTATATAGCCGTGACGTTTCAGGGATGAGACAACTGCAGACGTGTCTTCAAGATTTAATTTAATGGATACATGAATGCCGGAATCCGCCCCCCGTGAGTGCTCAACGGTCAGGCCAAGTACTTTTGCGCCCTCGGCTTCAATAATATTTACAAGTTCAGTAAGTGTGTAATCTGCCTCACCCACTTCAACCGATATAACAGATCCCTGAGTTGATATATTGAGCATTTCTGAAAATGCTTCCAGAAGATCTTTTTTCTCAATCATTCCGATAAAAGCTTCAGAACTGTCTACAACAGCAATAAACCGGACTTCTTTTGAGAGCATTTGACGGGCCACCTCAAAAAGATGCTGATTTTTAAATGCATAAATTGGAGGATCCAGATCAACCGTGGACAAGAGCACTGATTCGTCCGGCATCTCCATAAGCATGTCGAGCGTAACCTGTCCAATAACCTTTTTTGTGGTAGGTTCTATTATCGGAATATTTGCTGTTTGCCACGCCTCCATTTTAGCGAGTGCAGAACTCACCTTGTCGGATGATAACAGCGGAGTAAATGATTTACTTAATATATGTTTTGCTAACACGGCAAATGGGTCAGGTTAAAGCTGTTTCAAGTTTTTCAAGCATCGATTCAAAGCGACGCCGATCCTGCTCTTTGATACTGCCTTCTATTACTACGTAATTTTCTTCATATTGTTCATTTTCTACAACGCCTGAATCATGCAAAAATGATACAGCCTTGTAATGTTCCACAGGAACTTTGTACGAAAACGGCTCATAATCTTCTTCAATCATCAGTTCAATACGGCTCTGAAGTTTATCAAGCCCCATCGATCGTTCAGCTGAAACAAATAATGCCCCTGGAAATCCTTTTTTAAGTTCCATCAGACGGGAAGGATCCACAAGGTCTATTTTGTTAAAAACTATTACTTTTTTCAACCCTGTAACGTCCAGTTCTTCAAGCGTCGTTTCAACAACTTCTATATAATCGTCAATCAATTTTGATGACGCATCAACCACGTGGAGCAACACATCTGCTTCCCGAACCTCATCAAGCGTGGATTTAAAACTTTCAATCAGATTATGAGGAAGCTTTCTGATAAATCCAACCGTATCGGATAAAAGTATATCGTGGTTATTAAGCTCGAGCCTACGTACCGTAGAATCGAGCGTTGCAAATAATCTGTTTTCTGCAAGTACCATCGTATCAGTAAGGGCATTCATCAATGTTGACTTCCCTGCATTAGTGTACCCAACCAATGCTACCCTGGGGTTACCTTCACGCCCTTTACGCTGGGTGGTTCTCTGTTTATCGAGTTTTTCAAGCTTCTCTTTAAGCGTAGAAATTCTTTCTCCAACAAGCCGGCGATCTGTCTCAATCTGGGTTTCACCGGGCCCCTTCGTTCCAATACCCCCTTTCTGTCGGGACAAGTGAGTCCAAAAGCGAGTCAGTCTGGGCAGCAAGTATTGAAGCTGTGCAAGTTCAACCTGTGTTTTAGCGGCAGCAGTTTTGGCACGAGATGCAAAAATATCCAGTATAAGACCGCTACGATCAAGAACCTTTGTATTTGTAGCTTTTTCAATATTTCGAATTTGAGTTGCAGTCAAATCGTCATCGAAAATGAGTAGGTCAGAATGGGTTTCTCCTACAAGATTCTTTAGCTGATTCAGTTTACCCTTTCCGATATAGGTGGAAGGATCAGGGTGTGGGCGATTTTGTAAGATTTTTTCTTCGCAATCAGCACCGGCTGTATCAGCCAGGAGCTCCAGTTCTTCCAGGTATTCCCCTGCAAGCCATTTTGGAGTCTCCGGCCCGTAGATTCCAACAAGTATCGCCTTCTCTTTTGTAATTGAAGATTTTCTGACGTCTTCTAACAAATTGTTATTGTCTTAATTGGTTATTTCAGTGTTTCAATATCTATAGGGATATTCGAGACAGAAGAGAGGTATTTGCCGACCTTAAGCGTCACAACCTTTTCGAACTTATCAACCTTTCTGTCCGGCACAAAAAGTTCCAATCGTGTGACTGACCGGTTCGTTTCATCTTCTCCACCCAGATTTTGATACATAAACAAGTAATCAGAACCTCGTGATTTTGGTCTCTCTACATAGTCGCAAATTTGATGCCAGGCAATCGTTTGAGATGGATCATTTATGTTTTTAACGATCCCGTGATCCGTAATGTATGTTTTTGAAGCTATGTAGCTAGAAATCCACCAGCTTACACCCATCCAGGAGTAGCAAGATAAAATAGTATAATACTGGGTTAGCTCATATATAAAGGCTACAGCAGTTATCGCACCGGCTGAACCCAAAAAGAGAGTAGAAAAGAGAGGGTACCCGGCCATTTTACCAGAATTCCAGCTCATCCTCACATTCCGGAGTCTTATCACATTACCAATCGAGTAAAGTGCTAAAAATGTAGCTGCAAGCGTAAATATCGCAAGCAGGAGCACAAACATGCTATGACTTTCAGTTAATATACTCATTAGGATATGGATTCAGCTTTGTAGTGCCTTGAAATCAAAGACTCAGTTATTAATAAAATGATTGCGAGAATAATAAACCAATACCAAATATCTTTTCCCACCGATGCAGTTTCAAGGCCCGCCATGCGTCGCTGAGGGTCGTTCTCAACAAAACTTACGTCTACATTTTCAAATAATGTACTTAATAGTTCTGTTAATTCCTGTTCATTAAACGACTTTAACCTTGATTCAATTGCATTCAGATTTGAAGCAAATAAAATATTTTCGTCATTAAACTGAACTGTTTTCCAGCCAGGCCTCCACTCCCTGCTCAGATAAAACACGTTCAACCCGGAAAACGTTTGTCGGGTGGTTGGAATTATCAGCTCTTCGTCAGACTCCAGCTCTACGGATCCGGTTGACGCTTCGGATAGCATAATATCAAATGAATTACCCAGAACATGGCGGTTTATTTCGGCATCCTCACCACTCGCCAGATACTCTACTGTTCGGTAAAACAGAGGTGCAAATAGTGGTTTTACCGGGAAGTTAGACCATCCGGGATCACTACCAATGGCTGAGTAAATAAGTGTACCGTTTCCAACTGCTACTTCATTGAAGACGATATTTCCCGTTCGGGTTGACAGTATTGGAGCTGTAGCCCGTCCTTCAACTGAATTAATCCCATAGTAGTAGTAAAACTCGGGTAAATTCACCCGAAGGTCTTCCCCCTCTTGCCGGTCGAACATAACATCAAGTATCGGGTGTCCGCTCTCAGGCGGTGCAAGCTGATCATAGCGGTTAAACGAACCGTAACTTCCGATGATTCTGCTGTAACGACCGGCATCGCTGAGCGCAAGCACACTGTTGTAATTTTGCAGATCCCCTTCAGCAGATGGAATCAATAGAAGACCGGCTCCCGACTGAACCTCTTCGATTAAAGATTGCGACAGGTAATCGGGTATTGTTTCCAATCCGTCCAGCACAATGGCATCCTTTCCTTCAAATTGATCGGGCATCAGCTCATCAGCTGACTCGAACTTATATCGAAGCCGATCATTATTCTGCTCTGAAGCTTCAAGAAGCGGACGAAGATAGGATCTGAATTCACCGCTTTGTCCTCGATTCTCGCCAACATACAAGACATTGCGCTCTTCTGGCAGTTCTATTGCAACGTAATACGAATTGTCGAAGACCAATTCATCACCTTCAATCTCCAGCTTTACCCGTACAAATCGTTCGTCTGAATCCGGGAGTTCAAATACAAACTCTTCCGATTCGCTCCCGGGAAGATCATATACCTGCTGCGCAAGCAGCTCATCTTCCACATAAACATTAAGAAACTGAGTGCCCGTTTGCTGATCGCCATAATTCTGAACCTTGCATCGGATTAGATTATCACCCTCTGCTTTTTCAAGGCTGACATCCTCAATTCCCACATTTGCAGATTGAGATTCCCCGAGTCTTATAAATTGAAGATTAACATTGAAACGCTCATCCAGCTCCAGCCCCTCTAGTTCTGAAATCTGAGTTTCCTGCCCGTCAGAGATAATGTAAAGGAGCTTATTCGGTTCTTTGGCACTATTAAGTTGTTGAACCGCCTGTGTAATTGTGCGGCTCAGATAGTTTCCTGAGACTACTGTTTCAACATCTGCCAGCTCTCTTTCGGCTGCTGATGCGGTCAAGTATGGAAGTGTGAGTGATTCACCATTAGTAACATTCAGCACAATGCGATCGTCTGAATTCTGAAGCTCGATTATATCTGATGCAATCTCTTTCGCCTGCTCAATGTAGGGACCATTCCTGTCGATCTGATTCATGCTCGGGCTATTATCGATGATGATGCCAACAACAGCAGGCTCTCCTGTTGATATCACGCCGGAACCTGAGGGTAAAAACGGGTGGGCGAGTGCGAATGCGAGGGCTGCCACTGCCAGCATCCGAACAGCCATCAAAAGCCATCGTTTAATCTTAATTTTCCTGAGTGACGTACTTTTCAGGGACTCAAAAAAAGCAAGTGTGGAAAATCGAATACGTTTTGGCTTGCGCAGATTCAGCATGTATATAAGCAGGGGAATACCTACCGATACCAGCGCAATTAAAAATAGGGGATTCAGAAAACTCATTAACAGAAAAGTTTTTTACCTTGTTGCTTGAAAACAACAGGAACAAATGGCCTGATTTGTTATTAAGCTATGCTATTAACCCATTCTTAACAAACTTATTATACCCTGTGCATTTTTTAAATAAGCTTCCCGGATTTAGTCTGGCCCCACTTTATTTACTCATTGTTTTATTGTCTGCCTGTTCATCAGACAGTTCGGGGCACTGGTCGGATCTTGTTCCTTCTGAAGCTCCTTTTCTGATTGTTCCTGAGGAGAATCAATCCATTATACAGATGCTTGAGCGGCCTTACATACCGATGATGGATGACCTTACCCCTTCAGCCCTGCAATTAACTAGCAGTGTAAATCAGGCGGCGGCTGAACAAACACAAGTAGAAGCCATAGTCCTCTATACAGATCAGTCAAATCAATGGCAGCCCATCTGGATAATTCGCCAAATTCCGGGGCTTATTGAAGCACTTAAAGCACAATATCAGAGTGAGTTTGCACAAAACAGGTACTCATTCAGAAATTACACTATTGAACGCCTGCAGGTCTCTGACCGTGAACTATATATTGTTGCATATGGTGACTACGTGATTTTTTCAGAATCCAGCCTTGGAATTGAAAATTCGTTACGGGCTGTTTTTGAACAGGAGAAACGAATGGCACTCACTGTAGAAAACATTCAGCCTGGTTCGTTCATCGCAAATACAGAGTCGCTCCCCAACTGGGTAATGCAAAATTCACAAATTTCCTACCGACCCTATTTATACGATTCATTCGACGGTGGCACCCCTATTCATTTCCGCATCAACAGCGCACCGGCTGACACTGCTTCATGGCGATTAACCGGAGAGTTGCAATTACGCGATAATCCGTCCCCGTTGTTAAGATCAGTAACTTCAGAACCTCGCGAGTTTCGATTAGACCGTTTCATACCGAATAATGCAGCCTCATTTTCAATTCTTCAGCAGGAACCCCGGTCTGTTCCGCCGAACGGTGAAGAACCGGATGATGAAACAGACAGATACCTTGCCGGGAACAGTGAAATCTGGACATCGATTGCTTCATCTTTAAATGATGAGGTCGCATTTGTGACATTTGCAGAGTCAGGATCAGAAAGTACGAGTGAATTCATGTTTCTGAGGCATCTGTCCAGTGCATCCGACCTGCGCTCCCAGCTTAATGAACTTACATCCCTCGATGGCGTCACACGTGATGGCAACACCTATGTAATTACCAGCCAATGGTTAGGATCACTAATAGGCTCAGAGCTGAATAGCATGCGTGATTTTTATCTGCACATCCACAGTGACATTGCCATTCTGGCTCAGCGCAGAGGGCTGGCAGAAAGTGTGCCCGGCGATGCAAATCGCCGGCGGGTCATGTACTATGACGATGATTATATGATGGTGCGCGATAACCTTGATGAGAATTTAAGTTCTCTTACGTATGTGAATATCGATCGTTTTGAAAATTATATTCAGCCCTGGCTTTCACCCCAGAATTATTTCGGTAGTATGGTATCGCCACTTGACCTATTTGTGATATCTACATCAAGAAATGATGACCAAAGTACCACTGTATCCATTCAGTCTTTTGAACGTGAAGTAACTGATGAGCCATTTCGTGAGCGCTGGGTCTTTCCTATATCAGGCGCCGATATTACCGGTAAACCCGTCCTTGCAGATATTACATCAAATGCCAGAAATGAGGTCATATTCACCACTACAGCAGGTACAGTATACGTATTGGCTACTGACGGCACTGAAATTTTACAGGTTTCAACAGGTGGTGAAACACCCGTGGGACCACCCATTGTGTACGATTGGTATGGAAACAATCAGAATGTAATTCTTCAGGCAGCGGGAAACAGTATATACGCATGGAATGTAAACGGATCACTTCTGCCGAATTTCCCTATTACTTTAAATGAAGAAATCACTACACCTCTTATTATTGAGGATGTTACGCGCACAGGAATTGCTGAAATTGTAGTTGCAACCGCCGATCGCTCACTTCATATACTCAATTCACGCGGGCAGTCGCTGTCGGGTTGGCCTCAGGAAGTTAACGCAGTTATTACGAGCCGACCCTCGGTGCTTGCGTTTGGCAATGAACATATTGTCTTTGCAGCAGCTGAAAACACAATTCATGCGTGGAGCATTGACGGAGCAATCAGAAGTGGATTTCCTCTCTTTATGGAATCTGCCGTTTATGGTGTACCGGTTCTTTATGACAATCATCTGCTCAGCTCAGGCAGAAATGGAAATCTTTATTCAATCGGCACAACACCATTTTTTGCCGATAGCCTCAGTACCATAATCAGGGATGATTCACTGGTTGTTCAGCAGCTACAGGTCTCCGGATCGAGCCTGAATGCCGAACCACAAATCAGCGATATTCTTTTAAGAGATGATGACGGATTCTATCGTGAGGATCTTATTTTACTTCAGAGCAGCAACGGATCCCTGTTTATGTACAATACCAATGGTGTACTGCGGTTTACAAAATCTATGGGGCAACCGGCATCCGGTAGCTATCCGCCAATGCTTCTCGACATCAATAATGACCAACGTATGGATCTGATTTCTCTCGCTGATTTCGGCAGACTCTATGCCTGGGAGATAATAACAGACCAAAGGCTATATGATCTGCCTACAACAGGTATGAATCATCCTCTCATTACGGACCTATATGGCGATGGAAATAACGAGATTATTGCTCAAACAAGGGAGGGCATCAGATGCTGGACGATTTTAAGAACACGAACAGAATCTGAAAGAGATAATGAAAATTAAATTAGACTAAATCTCTTATCTTATATTAGAATTTCGGATTGCCGGAACATATAGATCGGACATTCCTTTATGTAGTTATGAGGGCATCTTTTTTATATTCATACTAAAGTGCCTCTTGTGTTCTTTTATAATATTGAAATCCAAAAATTAAGTCTGCCGATTTTGTAAATAGTAATTACGTATTCGTATCCGGCATGTTAAAATCTGTTCTCTATCATGTGATAATGTTTCTTTCAGAGTGTAAGAGCAACATTATGAGGTTCATTCACATAGTTCATTATCATTTATAGATAAGCCAGAATGCCTTTATGGAATCCATCCGTAATTATTGAAGAAAAGAAGTGGAGCTACGGGGATTTCCCCCATGGGATGCCTTCGGCAGAACCCGCGAAGCATGCCTTCGCAAATTCAGAACTTTAGCCAGTTTCACAGAAAGAACAGCAATCTGTGAACAGCTACCTGATTAAAAGGGGAAATGAATTGAAGTGGAGCTACGGGGATTCGAACCCCGGACCTTCGCGCTGCCAGCGCGACGCTCTAGCCAGCTGAGCTATAGCCCCTATTAATACGGTGGCTAATATATCATGAAATACAAATAGAATCCAAAAAGGTTTTTGTTTGGGTTCGTTTGTTATGTATTTTTAAAATTAATCTATAAATTGTATAACCTAACAATTTACTAATCGTACAGAGGAATCTTCTATGCTAAAATCACCAAAATATATCTTAACAGCCCTCCTAATTTCGGGGTTAACTTTTTATGGATGCGGATCAAGCGGTCCAGGCCCAGAGCCAGATCCAGTGACACTTGAATGGTTAATGTCTCTTCCAGATGAGCAACTAATGGAACGAGATACAGATGGCGATGGACTCAATGACTATGCGGAAATTTACGATCATGGCACAAACCCACTTGCTCCGGATACCGATAGCGATGGAATTAACGACTACGATGAGATCAACGAACACGGAACCGATGCTCTCAATTCTGATACTGACAGCGACGGACTTACCGATGGCGACGAAGTAATGGTATATGGTACTGACCCTCTCGATATGGATAGTGACAGCGACGGACTATCTGATGGCGATGAAGTCAATCAGTATTTCACCGATGCTCTCAATTCTGATACCGACAGTGATGGACTATCTGACGGTGAAGAAGTGAACGAGTATGATACCGAACCACTCAATCCCGATACTGACGGTGAAGGATTTACTGATGGTCAGGAAATCGAAATGGGCACAGACCCACTCGATTCCAACGATCCTGCTTATATTGAAGAGCTCGCTACAATCAACTTTAACTTTGACCGATCTGATATAACAGATTCCGCGGCACAAGCATTATCTGAGAATGTTGAGACACTTCTCGATACTCCTGCTTTCAGAGTTCGCGTTGATGCATATACTGATCACGTCGGTGGCGACCAATACAATCTCCGTCTGAGTTTAAGACGCGCAAGTTCCGTAGTAAGTTTCTACACTGACAATGGAATTAGCGAAGACAGAATTGAAAGCCGAGGTTTAGGTAAGGCACCAGTACCATGTTCAGAAGCTGAACAGGATGAAGATACTCCTGGCTGTGAGAAGAACAGACGTGCTGAGACTCATCCAATGAACCCTTATCAGTACACACCGGCAAGCTACCAGTCTGTAGATCCTGTAGAATACTAATCTGATCTAAGACATAAATAATTAAGTTAAAAAGGCGAGTGTTTTCACACTCGCCTTTTTTTATTCTATATATTTTATAAAACCATTTTCAATAACTGAACGAAGGTTTTAAAAATAACGAGGCACACTGATTCCAAAAAAACTGCCCGGAGCATCAAGTCGTTTAGCAAAATCAACGCGTAAGATTCCGAAAATACTATTTAAGCTAATACCTGCCTCCGTGTGTATGTAATCGGAACCGGGAGTCGTATAGATCATACCGGTAGTTGTATCTGATCCGGCATAACCCGCTCCCCCGAACAGAATAATGCCCCAGCCCCTATCGGCAAGCGTTCGCAAACCCAAAAACTCAAAGGGAATTGACCTAAAATTGTGCTCGGCCGATACACTCCAGTAGCGGCTTCCAACATATGGTCTGTTTCTTCGGGTTTTTAAAACCCCGAATGGCGTAAATCCAGACAGTGACCCGTCTACCACACCTTGTCTTTGAGGGAGTTCATCACCTATGAGCGCACCGGCTGACAGCTGTATATCGAGCGTATTCGCAAATACTCGTCTTCCAAAGAACGTCTCCATATTCCAATTTGCATCAACAGTGAGCCTTGTAAATGTTGCATCACTCCCCAATCCTGCCAAAGCTCTCTCAGCTGATAATTTTAGCTGTCTGCTCCCGCTCACCCCAAATGTTGAACTCTGCCTGTTTATATCCAGTCCTACCTGTAAACTTTTTATTTGCCCGTCAAATACCGGTGGATTTAAAGGCCTTTCAAAATGCCAGCCAAATAAACTATAGTTGTATACAGCATTTTCTGACGTCTGAATAGACCGGTCATCAGATGAATTAAAGTAAATTGAAATGTCTGTAACCGGCAGTATCCGCCTTATTTCCATGCCCGCTTTGAAAGCTTCCTGCCGGTAGTAGTCAAAGTAATCAACACCCCCGAAAACAGCCTGAAAACCATTCATAAACCTGCTGTATTGACTTCTATCGTAGCGGTTCATGATATGGTTATTGTATAAACCCGAAACATAAACACCCGTTTGGCCACGAGTTATTGGAAGCTTCTGCGTCAGTTCCGCACCGTAGTTAAAAAACTCTGCATGGAAGCTATAACTTGCATTAATAGAGCCGCTCAGTCCGGCATCCTGAAAACTTTTTTGATAGCCAAAGCCTGCACTAAAACCTTCTACACGATTGAATCCACCCTGTAATCTAAGCCCTGCAGGAAATAACATACCCGCTCCCATGGTGATTGACTGATCATTATCATCTTCATCGTCTGAAATCAATCCGGCGAGAAACCCCTTCGGTTCAAAAGCTTTGTCGAGTGTATTTGTGCTATCAATTGATTCGTAAGCGAGTTCTTCTTCCCTGGTGAGTGGCACCATTTGTTGAGAAAAATCTGTAACGCTGTCCGGCTCGATACGGGTAAAGACATCATCCTGTTCGTATAGTGAATCCGGCAGATCAACGTTAACTTCATATTCGGATAGCCGTGATGTTTGACTGAAATTAATCTGAGGAAATCGAAGACCAACCATCTCAATTAGCACCGTGCCTTTTATTCGCATATCCACCGGGAGCCAAATATCTTCATTGAAATCTCTGTACTGCTGGCGGTAGGATAAGTTGAACTCTTTAATCGGCGGCGGGAAAGAAACGACCCGGTTGGGCTTCAAGTCAACCTCGAGAAGTGCATATTTACCACCATGAACGTATGCTGTACCTGCAAACAGCGGCTGTAAGCGGCGTGCTGGTATTACATTTATGACGTAAACCGGTTCATTATCGATCTGAGTGGTCTCAAGAAGCTCAAAATCGTAATAGTCCAGTGCATCGGGATGCGTAATGCCTACCATTTCAAATCCGGCGACTGTAATATTATCGTCATAAAAATTGGGAAGAAACCGCACGCCTGCAAAATTCTGATCCGCTCCGATATTCGTCGTCTGCCGACGGTAAAGCTGAACCTCGCGATGTCCCTGATCATCATCCCAAAATGATCTCGTGCCGCTCTCCGTAATCGATACAATTGATGTATCATTTCTCAACACTTGCCGGGTAAATGCATCTACCTGGTATGTATTAAGATTTTCACGCCAAATCTGTTTGCGGGCAATCACGCGTTCCATTATCGACAGACCCGGATCCTGATCAGTTACAACAATTTCATCAAGCTCTGTAACAGATGGGGACAACAGAACAGATAAGGTGTCATCGGGCTGACTATTCAACACAATTCGTTCACTTTCGTATCCTATATACCGAACTAATAGTACAGCCGGAAACCCATCCACCTCAATTGAAAACACGCCATCCAGATTCGCAATTGTTCCCCGAAACGTGTTTTCGTAAAGAACGGTCGCGGAGGGCAGCGATTCTCCTGTGGCCTCATCAGTAACAACTCCCTGAATGGTTTGAGCGTGAAGCGGCTTTAATAGTGCAAGAAGTAAAAAAAAGATCAATGATAGAGCAGGCCGGTAAATAGTCATCAGTCAGGATGATTTTATAAATTCAGATCAGCACTCAATACGCATGGTTTTCATTAACGTTTCAATGGCCTGCATATTTGTAGATAGGAAAAGCAGAAGTATTTATGGTAAGCTTAGAGCTCTTCTTCGAGAACGACAGCTGGTTCGAGAGGTTTTACAACGACTTCATCACTTGGTTCGAAAAGAACCCTGTTATCGGTATGAACAATGTAACGATCGCTTCCAAACTCTACATGATAAGTTATATCGTGCCCCTTGAACTCTCTTGCTGCAATAATGCCGAGCTTTGACTCATCAGTTGTACCGTTAGGTTTCTCCAGAGTCAGGTGTTCGGGACGAATAGAGCATGTAATATGCCCCTGTGCCCGGCAATTCAGCCGCATGAGACCAAGATTCGTATCAATCTGATCGGTGTTATTTACGTCTGCTTCAAAAAGATTGGTTTTCCCAAGAAACTGGGCCACAAATTTAGTTTTGGGCTTATAGTATACTTCTTCTGGTGTCCCAATTTGTTCAATTCTTCCGTTATTCATCACACCCACTCTGTCGGCAAATGACAGGGCCTCTTCCTGATCGTGTGTAACCAAAACAGCACTCATGCGTGCTTTTTTAATGATAGACCGAACCTCTTTTCGCGTCACAGTTCGCAACATCGCATCCAGATTTGAAAATGGTTCATCCAGTAAAATCAATTCCGGTTCAGGTGCGATGGCCCTTGCCAGTGCTACACGTTGTTGCTGCCCTCCTGAAAGCTCAGCCGGGCTTCGATTTTTATAATCTCCCATTCCTGTTCTGCACAGTACCTCTTCTGCAAATACATTACGCTTATGCTTTGGCAGGTCAGTCAGCCCAAAGGCAACGTTTTCAAGGGCTGTCATATGGGGGAAAAGTGCATAATCCTGAAATACAAAACCAATACCGCGCTTTTGGGGCGGTACATAATCACCCTGTGAGGAAAGGATTTTGCCATTGAGCATTACAAATCCTGAGTCAGGTTTTTCAAACCCGGAAATAAGTCTAAGTGTCGTCGTTTTACCACACCCGCTTGGGCCAAGAAGAGCAAAAATCTCATCTTTGCCAACATGAAAAGTAGCCTGTTTAACAACAGGTTTATCCTTCTCAAATGCCTTTTCAATTTGGTCTACGACTAATAACATCTTTTTCGCCTGGTAGAGTTATCCAACACTCAGCGTGCTTATTTAAATTCAGTCTATATAAAATAACGATTTTTTCTGATTACCTAAACTCTCCGAATAAAATGTATCAGTGATGAAGAAAAAAGATTATCTCTATAAACTGAAACTCCAATGTAATATGAAACTGTGATTGCCTGACATTTATAGAACTGAATAATCCGCATAACAAACACTATCGCAACAAATAGTTTAAGATCCGATGTTCCTGTTTTTAAAGAAAAGAAACACGTTTCACGGGTTTAATTAATATTGTATTTTCAGGCTACCATATACAATCTTAATTAATCCGTCTGCTATGAAAACAGCATTGACTTACATCATGACTATCATTCTTTCTATGGCCATGCTCCAGGCATGTGCTCCGGAGGAACCGGAAGTACAACGCGATCAAGAGGCCATTCAAGATTCGCTGGATCAGGTTATTGCAGCTGAAATGGAACAAATGAGGCAAGACAGTATTGCACAGGCAAGAGAAGACAGTATGGCTGCAGCGCGTGAGCGGCAAACGCCCCAACAACAAATACAGTACTCAGAAAACGGTAACTTTGTGGTTCAGGTAGAAGCATGGCGATCAGATTATACGGCCCAACAACATGCAGAGGAATGGGTTGAGAAGGGATATGATCAGGCCTACGTGGTAACTTACGGTAATGAAGACACAGGGAATATTTGGTACAGAGTCCGAATCGGCCAGTTTGATACGCGAGAAATGGCAGAACGGCTGCAGGAACAACTACAGGAAGAACATGATGCTGATTCCTGGGTAAGCCGTATAGGACAGCCGATGGAAGCCGAAGCGATGCAGGGTGACTAGTCACCGACTGCGTAAAAACACTTAGATTGTAATGCCTAAATTACCCAATATGAGTAGTTTAGGATTTTTATACTGTCTATTATCATTCTTTTTCCATATTATAGAAATGCGCTCAAGTAGCGTCTCTCTTGATGAATAGTCAGGGCATCACACCGGATACGTGTGATGCCTTATTTTTTTCTTACCTGTTTGTAACTTCATTTCTCAAATATTCGTAGTTAACTTTGCCCCATAACTCGATATCTCTATATTTGAGCATCTACCAAAACTAATTCTATTGCACATGAATACTTTTAGCATCAATCAAAGAAGTGAGCTCGGATGCACAATTCTTGACTTAGAAGGAGAACTGGATGCACATACAGCTTCTGAGCTCGAAACTGTTTTTCAAGACCTCATCGCCCGTGATAACCTCAAAATTGTAGTGAACTTTAATCAGCTGGATTACATCGCAAGCGCTGGTTTGGGTGTTTTTATGGCTTATATAGAAGATGTTCGTACTGAAGGAGGAGATATCAAATTGACCAATATGAATAAGAAAGTATATAATGTTTTCGATTTGCTCGGTTTTCCCGCTCTCTATGATATTCTGGAAGACGAGTCTGATGCAATCGATAAGTTTTCTAATTTATAAGTGGATCTGCATTTGGGCAATATCTCAACATATCGGAAAACTATCCCGGCATCTACCAAAAATCTATCGGAAGCGCGGGATTTCGTAGCAGAGTATGCCAGGAAAAATGGCTTTAATGCCCAGAAAATTTCTGATATCAGGCTCGCTGTTGATGAAGCCATCACCAATATTATTAAGCATGCCTATAATGGTGAAGAAGATCACACGATAGAAATTGAACTTACCTTTAAAGACGACCGTCTTTGTGTTGAGCTTTTTGACACCGGAGCTACTTTCAGCATCAAGACATTCAAACAGCCCAATATTGAAGAGAAAATAAAGCAGAAAAAGCGCGGCGGCATGGGTGTCTACCTCATACACTCACTAATGGATAACGTATCTTACGGCCGGGAAGATGAAGCCAATAAAATGGTAATGTGTAAATACAAAACATAATATCGTGACACCCACTCATCAAAATGCCAGACAACGCTCACGGCTAGACCTTAAAACAGTCTTAGAGACCAGCCGTGTTCTGATCGAGGCCAAAGACGTACAGTTTGTTTTAGAGAACCTGGTGAGAATTTCAATGGGTAAACTTCTGGTCTCCAGAGCAGCTATACTTTTGCTTGAGGAAAATCGGTCGGATTATTCAGTAAAAGCGGCTAAAGGAAGTACTGAGCTAAAGCAGCTTAAGACGGTATCATTGAATATCGATACGGAAAACCTGGATCACCCTCACTTATATCTGGAAGAGCTTGAAGAGCAGGCTTCATCTCTCCAAAAACACTTTCCAGGTGGTGTACTCTTTAATCTGAGAACCAGTACCCGCCATCTCGGATTCCTGGTAATTTCTCAAAAATTTACGAAATCTGATTTTACAGAACAGGAACTCGAATTTGTTGAGAGCTTATGCATCATCTCATCAACAGCTGTCGCAAACAGTCGTATAATTGACCAGCTGAACGAGACCAACCGAAAGCTGGATCAACGGATTCATGAGCTTAATACACTGTTTGATCTTTCGAAAGAGTTCAACCTTCTTTCAAACAGGGACAAAATATCAAGGATTTTCAAGTTTGCCCTTATGGGCCAACTTTTGATACGGTCTTTTTTCCTCATTTATCGTACCGGTAATGGAATTGAACTGCTTACCTCAAGCAATTTTTCTACCTCTGATTCAGAATCACTAAATAAGATATTTAAAATCTCCAAAGAGATTGCACTGGTAGATGAGGAGCTTCGTGAGCAGATTCCGGCACTCAGATCATCTGGTATTTCATCCCTCATCAGTATCTCAGTTCAGGGACGAAAAATTGCAGTAATAGGTGTTGGCCAGAGAGCTAATGAAAAATCTCTGACTGAAAGCGACTACAACTTTTTGAAATCACTGGCTAATCTTGCCGTTAACTCTATTCAGCGCACGTTTTTGCTTGAAGAACGTATTGAAAAAGAGCGCATGGAAGAAGAGCTTTTGCTGGCCAAGTCTATTCAGAACAGATTACTGCCAGATCCGATTCCCGACGTGAAAGGGCTCGATTTGTCAGCTATTACCGTAAGCTCCTACCAGGTAGGAGGCGATTATTTTGATGTGGCTGAAACACCGGATGGCAACCATATTTTTGCAATTGCTGATGTAACCGGAAAAGGCTTTCCGGCCGCCCTTCTGATGGCAAATCTTCAGTCGATGCTGCACATTCTATTGCCGTTCGATATTACACTGACGCTTGCCACAGAACGCATCAATAACCTTATTCATCAAAATACACCGGCTGATAAATTTATTACATTTTTCTGGGGGAAATATCATCACGAGACAAGGATTCTCAAATATGTAAATGCCGGACATAATCCGCCTTTGCTGTTGAAACATGACTCTGACGACTTCATTGAATTATCTGAAGGAGGGCTTCTGTTGGGAGCAATGGAAAGTATGATGCCTTATGAATCGAGAGATATTACTCTTGAGCCAGGTGATATTGTTGTCTGTTTTACTGACGGCGTGAATGAAGCTCAATCAGGTGAAATGACTGAAGAATTTGGTATGGAAAGGTTTAAGAATGTAATACTAACCAGTCGAAATGCCCGTGCCGCCGAAATCAGCGACAAAATTATTAGTGCCGTCAAGGAGTTTGCCGGCGGTCATCAGTTTGATGATGTAACACTTATGGTGTTTAAGGCTTACTAAAATCCCGGTTTCCAATTATTCCAGAGTAACCCAGCCCCTGCTCCCTCTCAGACAGAGTAATAATCGTTTCGTATGTTCTGTAGCGATTCATAATTTCATCAACATACTGCACTGTTTCAATTCCACGGGCAAACCCATGGCGCGCCTGCTGATAGTATCTGCGCTGCATCAGTTTTAGCAATGCATCAGCAACGTTCTCCCACTCATTGGGGTTTTTATTCTGATCGATCGCAAGTCTTCTCGCATCTGCAACGTGACCCATACCGGCATTGTAAGTTGCCAGGGCAAAAGCTACCTGATTGGTAGAGTCAAGATAGGAATAGTGATCTATATGATCTTTAAAAATGCTTACTCCCTGTTTAATGTTTATCACCGGGTCATATAACGCTTCATATTCTACCTCTACAAATCGCGGAATGACCTGCATCAAACCAACAGCACCCGCCCAGCTTTTACTATTGGGGTTAAATTCCGATTCCTGGGCAATCATAGCTGTAATCATCAGCCAGTCTACATTCAACGAATCTGAGACGCTTTTAATCACTTCATCGTAGGGTGATATAATTCCCATGGTCTGATATTGCCACTCAGGATTATAATATTGTGCAATTTGCGGTCCTTCCTGGAAATATCGTTGTCGGAGTATATTCAAAAATGTAGATCGCCGCGGACGATCTCTGTCTTCTGTAAAACGAAAGTGTTTATACAAAAATTTGTTCATTTCGTTTTCAAGATCGGGAGCATTGCTTCTTACAGCCCACGCAATGGTATCCTTCTCCGCAATGGTTGGCCCCGGAAACAGCCCATCCATATAGCGGTTAGTGGCGTCAAACATATTATCATCAGCTACAGTCGCCATGATGTTACCCTGAGCAACTTCCACAAGTGTTGCTTCCGTATCGAGCTCGTTTGGCAGAATTTGAATATTAAGGTCATACCCCTGTTCCTGCAGCTCAGTAAGTTTGGTATAATACGAGCTGTTGCGCCGAACAGAAATAGGTATTTGTCGTTCTACCAGTTCTTCTATAGTCTTAGGAATAGGTGACAATTCTGTAGAAAAGACCAGAAGCTGATCCACCAAATTGTAAGGACGTGTAAAATCAACCAGGCCTCTGCGTTCAGGTGTAATGGTATAGTTGGCAGCGATCACATCACCGGCACCGCTGTTGAGGAGTTCAAACGGGTTTTCATTTGCGCCAACGATGACAACTTCAAGCGCCAGATCGTTTTCGCGGGTGAACTCTCTTATAAGCTCATACTCAAAACCTACCTCAATACCCTGATTGAGGAAGTAAGTGTTGGAACTGTAATAGGTGATCATCCGGAACGTTCCGCGTTCTTCTATCTCGGCAAGATCCCTCTTTACGGGTTCCATTACCTCAGGTGAGAATTCCTTGGTGTTACCAGCAGTTTCTTCTTGTGAGGCTTCCTGCGTAGTGCAGCTTACTAACAACAACAATAGTAAAACTGACAGACTCTCTTTTAATGCTTTAGTAAGCGACTTTTTTTTGTAGCCATGTTCCATACAGAATGGATTTGTTACAATTAAACTATAACTGCATGTATTAATCGTGTATGTCCAACGCGTAGTAGTGATGGAATTACAACGTTTCTGAGTGCTAAATCGTTTTTCTCTGCTTTTCTAATTTATCCAAGATCTTACAAAAAACCGTAACGTACCACTATTATAGAATAATCTAACAGAACGTTTCCAACCCTTTAATTCTTCTTTATTTAGGCTTCTGCACGCTTCACACGCTTATACCAGGTAAGTGATACGCCGAAAAGAATAATTGTCATGGCGCCAATCGACAGCGTGGATGGAATTTCTCCGAATATAAAGTAGGCTGCAACTGCAGCAAATACACCTTCTGAGAGAACAAGAGTTGACAATAGCGTGGGTGAGACATACTTAACGGCAAAGTTGATAGATCCGTGGCCTAAAATAGTAGGACCGAGTGCCAACCCCACCCCAACAAGCAGTGCGGTGCCGCTAATAGCAGGTATTCCACCAACCCAAAGGATAGCAAGAGACAGGCTGGTAATTGTTGCGTACAGGTACACATAAAATACATAGTCTAGCCATTCGGTATACTGACGGATTTTGCGTCCCAGCATAAAATAAATCACAAAAATTACCGCTGCCGTCAGGGCAAGAGCATTACCAAAAAGTGCATTTGGAAATGCTTCAAGGCTTGCGTCATCAGCAATTCCAAGTAAGGCGGATCCTGCAAAGGCCACGACAACCCCCACCCAAACAATCCCTCTAAACCGCCGCTTAAAGATCAGACTCTCTGCTACTATTAACATAACCGGATGTATTGTAACGAGTACAGAGGCAGATGCCACAGACGTATAGTTAAGAGAGGCGATCCAGAAAGTGAAATGAAGACCCAGGCAGATGCCCGTTAGAGCCAAAAGAAATCGGCTGATACCGAGTGACTTTAATTCTGAAATTGATTTTCGCTGCGGGAACCAAAAAGGGAAAAGAAAAAGTACGGCAAATCCTGTACGAAGTGCGGCCAGCGCAAGAGGATCTGTATCAGTGGCAAACCGCACCATAATGGGCGCCATCCCAAAAGTGGAGATGCCTATAAGCAGCAGTGCGGTAAGTTTACCAACAGAAACATCGTTTTGATTATCCAAAATGGTCAGCGAATACGATCCATCGAATCAACCAGCTCCTGATCTTTTTTAATACGCCGCCCGGCCATCCATAATAAGATAAGTGACACTGTTATCAGCCCTGTACTTACAACCTCCATCCACAAAAACCGACCAAATCCGCCTAAAGTAAACAGTATAGCCACGGCAATACCCAAAGCGGCTATTTGAAAGTAACTTGCCCCTTTCACCCATTTTATTTGGTTCTGTCGGTTGCCATACATAAAAATTGAAACCAGGCTCAATAACATAGCCACCGTAAGAAATCCTGCAAAAGTTATTCCGATCCATTCCGCAGGATCGTTAAGTGCGTGCCTGTACATCGGTGTAAAAAAAACCGATAGATTAAGAAGAACAGCCAATATCAGGTAGACCGATTGTATTCGTTGAATCAAACTGCTTAAGATTTAAGTGTGATGAAATAAAACATCTAATTGCCACGGGTGATCGAATGACCGCAATTTTTAACGGGCAACTCAGTGAGCAACTAAAATATAAAAATTGATACGCAGAAGCTACGTTCTTATCCGGCTGCTCAGATCATTGAAATCCTTGATATATTTCAGAATGATAGTGACAACAGCAATTTTATACCTGGGAGCTGCTTAGTTTATTATCCAAAGAAATTTTACCCGGCCCGGTTAGAAAAAGAACAACGAAGGCAATCAAGAAGAACAGGCCAAGTTCTTTTCTGCTAAATGGGTCTCCTGCATGAGCTATAAATACGGCAACAGACATATTTATGATAAGCGGAATAAGAGCAAGACGTGTCCACAGACCAAGCAGAACAAACACAGCACAGATAAATTCTGCAAAAGCCACCAATACAAGTGACGGGGCCGGACCTATTCCCAGCGGATCACCAAAGCTGAAATCTCCCTCCAGGATCCGCATGAATTTTGGGAATCCGTGAGTCATGATCAAAACGGAAGCACCGATTCGTAATAACAGAACAGCTACGTCAGGACTTACCCATTCATTGAGACGGACAGAAAGCAGTTTTTTTAGCATGGTGATTATGATTTAATTTTTTCGACTTCGATTAAAAACTATTATTTAGGGGATAAGTTGAAGCGGCTTTTATTGCCTTCAATCCATCAAAGTGATTAGCCTCTAAATTTCATGCATACGTCTGCAATCAGGGTGTGATAATAAGTTTTCCCTGGTTGTGCAGTGTTTCCACGTCTTTAAGCGCTTCAGCTGTCTCATTTAAACTGTATGTTTTTATAGACGGGATTTTCAGTTTGCCATGATTCGCCAATTCTGCCATATGTTTCAGTTGTGATGAATTAGGTTCAACAAAGACGTATTCATAGTCCACATTCCAACTTTCTTCAGGCTTGCTTTTGGTGATGGAAACCACCTTTCCGTTGTCTGCCAAAATGCCTTTTTCCATGCATTCGCTCAGTGAATCGCCCCGTGAGCAATGAAAAATAAGATCCACGCCATCACTACCACTATTCAGTGCAGCTACCAGTTCCCCGACATGACCATCGCTGTAATCCACTGTTTCATCAGCGCCCAGTTCTTTCATGTAGTCGTGATTCTTTTCACTCGCCACACCAATAACTCTGGCGCCCACAGACTTTGCAAGCTGTATGGCCAGCGTGCCTACGCCGCCTGATGCACCTAAAACAAGCAGAGTCTGACCCTCTTTAAGTTTTCCTGCATCAAAAATAGCCTGGTAAGCAGTAAGCCCAACCAGGGGAACGCCGCCGGCTTCTTCCATGGAAATCGATTCAGGCCTTTTTGCAAGATAGCTTTCAGGAAGTGCCACATATTCTGCAAAGGTACCTTTTTCCACTGTAGGACGGCGTGCATAGGCATATACTTCATCACCTTCTTCAAAACGCCGCGCAGAGAATCCGTTTTCAACAACTTTACCTGCAAGATCCCATCCGGGAATTGCCGGAAACTCTGTGGGTATGGCGTCTTTTAGCATACCCCTTGCAACAGCGGCGTCCACGGGATTTACCCCGGCTGCCTTCACCCTTACCAGTACTTCACCTTCCCCAGGCTCCGGTCGATCTGCTTCTCCGATTTCAATATTATCGAGTTCTCCGAATGATTCAAAAAATGCTGCTTTCATTATTTTGCTCATAAAATTGTAAGTATTAAATCGTTGAAAATTCTGCGATCTATTCTCAATATTAACTACTCTTCAAAAATTAATGCCTCTGGATCAGCACCAAGCTCTTTAAGGTACTCCATCATGCTATCGTTGAACGGACCGGGACCACAAACATAAAATGCCTGGTCGAAATCGCTGATTTTGGAGTCAAGAAACTCTTTGTCGATATACCCATCAAGAAATATGTGTTCGTCTGTGGGTTCATCAGTTATGACATTGATAAAGTTGTCACCAAGAATTTCTTCAAATTCATCCTGAAGAATAATATCCCTGTCTGTAGTGTTCGAAAAAATAAGTGTGTTATTTCCGATCTTTTCTTTCTTATGAAGATCTCTGAAAATTGCAATAAACGGTGTAACGCCGGCTCCACCCGCCAGAAATACACCTTCCCCATCATACTGAATGGTTCCCCACGGATCGTCAATAAGAAGCGAATCGCCTTTTTTAAGTTTTCCAATCTGCTCTGTCACACCATCGTGATCAGGATAAATTTTTATCACAAATTCAAGGTGCTCTTCTTCATTTAACGAGGTAAACGTAAATGGCCGTTTTTCATCCCGCCAATTATCTTTATCAATAGATACTTCTGTTGCCTGACCAGGCTCAAACTCATACCCGTCAGGTTTCTCGACGGTAAGTTGTCTCACATCGTGAGTTACCATTTCTGTCTCTAATATCTTTACTGTGTGTGCCATGTCAGTATTCAAGCTTTTGTTTTTATAAGTTCTCTAATATGACAATTTTGAGTCTTCAAGCATTCAAATTCAACCTAGCCTTTCAATATGACCGACAGACTCTTTGTCTACGGAACCCTCCAGCCCGGAGAATCCATGAATCATTTGCTTGGCTCCATTGGCGGAGTCTGGAATAAAGGAACCATTCGTGGTGAACTTATTCAGGCAGGGGAAATTCCAGGCTTTCCCTATCCGGGGGTAATCCTGAATGATAAAGGTGATACTGTTCCGGGCTACCTGTTCACATCTGAAAATCTATCAGCACATTGGGAGAAACTCGACCAGTACGAGGGCAGCAGCTACAAGCGTGTAATGACTAACGTAAGCCTACCCGATGGACGAACAGTTAAGTCATATATTTACGAACTGAAAGCTGATACAATAAAATAATCCTGTTTTTCACAAAGGTTCACTGCAAATATTAAACTCCCTTTCATGTCAGATTTATTCACTAAAATGTTTTTAATTCACGCATTACATGACTCTGATTCCCTTTAATTCTTATTCTTCATTTCCCTTATGAAGCCATTGCCTGCATTTTTTCTCTTTTTATATTGCTCATTTTTTCCTCGTCCGCTGCCTATGCTTATCAAGATGTATAGGAATCAGATCGATTTACTGAGTGGCTTGATGCAAAATATGAAGAGCAGCTTCAGTTTTCACCAATAAATCTGACCCTTCAAGGCAGCAAAGAAAAATATAGTGAGATTGATGATGTTACTATTGACGGCGAGCGGCATGATTAAAATACTTGGACTCCGGAAACTTGCCAGAAATGAGCTTGAGGATATGTTCGACATCAGTGAGTTTCACGATGTGATTCTTGGCAATGGGTCGCTCCCGCTACCCTTACTGGAGAAAAGAGTCAACCAGTGGATTGCAGAAAAGAGCAACTAAATTCTAACTCTTGAAATAATCTTATTTGGCCATAAAGCATACACCCTGGTTACCGGAATTCTGTGCTTCAACCATGAAAAGTTTCAGTTGTGTCATATTGCTATTCAATCCGTTTGGCTGGTTTTATTCCGGTTGCTAAACTGTGTTAAAACTACACCTAAAAGAACAATAACAAGACCGGCTAAATCCAGTGACCTGACCGCATCATCAAATGCCAGCCAAGCCATAAGCATAGTAACAGGCGGGCCCAAATAAAATAAACTGGCGACCTGCGTGGCTTCCATGCGCTCAATTAACAACCACATTAACGAGTACGCAGCCAGCGAAACCGCCAATATTAGCCAGATCATTGTGTAAATAAACTCCGGCACCCATTCGGTATACAGCTGTTCGAAAAAAAGCGCCGGCAGCATCAATGCTGCTGTTGTTGCCAGGCTTTGGTAAAACAACTCAAGGTCGATTGGCAGCTTAGCAGTATTTTGGGTTAACTCCATTTTTCTTTGTATCAGGCTTGCAGCCGTAATCCCAAAAACCGAAACTAACGGGATCAGGTAGCTAAAAACAGACTGATAGCTGGAAAAATCGATGCGGGAGAACACCGTCAAAAAGACGCCTGTGAATCCAATTATTAACCCAGCCCACTGATAAATGTTTGTCCGTTCCCCTGTGACAAAACCCGACATTGCCCCCGTAGCCAATGGCTGAAGCGCTACAACAAGGGCCACAATTCCTGCCGGAACATCATTGTCGATAGCAAAAAGAACGCAGGTAAGCCAAACTCCGTGAGCTAGCACGCCAATCAGCATATTTGGGGCCGCCACTTTCCATCCGACCCACTGCAGCTTTTTTTGAACTGCAAGATAGCCCGCCATCAGCAGTGTCAACGCCAGATATCGCCAGAAAACAAGCGTAAACGGCCCCGTAAATGGAAGACCGTATTCCGCACCTATAAATCCCGAATTCCAAAGCAGCACGAATCCGACTGCCAGTGCGAGAGTTTGTTTTTTTCTCATTATGATTGAAGCTTCAAAAAAGTGTACCGTTTATTAAGACTAACAAAAACGAAAAGATATCAGGCCAAATCTTTCTATAGATATAAATAGAGAGTATTCGATCATCGGGTTTTTATCTCAGTAAAAGTCTCTTCCGGGCTGAGATTTTATAAACATTCAATCAAAGCAGAAAATTTCTGGTTTAATAGCTTTTTCGGGTGATCGCTTCTGCTAATTATTAAGCTGAAAAAGAATATTGAATTTGTTTCATGGAAAAAATTCAAGGCCAAGTAGCTATTTAAAGTTGTGCCTTCAGATCCAGAGTTAAATCGGGGAAGACCTTCTCTACTTTATAAATCTTTCGGATTTTGAAAATTTCAGCCAATACCGGCATCCCATGCTTCTCTTGAATTACCAAGGCCTGGACATCCATTCTGATCTTTTAGCATACTAGCTAAATGCATAAGATTACAGGTCATGAAAGTGGTGTTCCGGTGAGTAAATTCATTATCGTAGCCAAGAGGCCCATTTTCTCCTTTATCACCAAAACCTGGACCAGGACAGGATTCACCGATCCAACCTGTAGCTGTAAGGATCTTGATTTCATGAAATGTACATGCCTCAGTAAATGTTACTTAAACATAACTAGATATCAAATAAACACTACTATTATGAGCAAATCAATTGAAGAAATCGCAAAGGGTAAACTTCCGGAGTCAGACAGTGTGAAAGAGATTTTGGCATCAGGTGAAAACCTGGGACTAAGAATTTGGAGAAATGAAGAACCCACTGCTGACAAAGAAACTCACTCCAGTGACTACGAAACCGTAGGGTATGTTTTGAAAGGGAAAGCTGAACTCCATATTGAGGGTGAAGTGACCGAACTAAAAGAAGGTGACTCCTATCTCGTACCCAAGAATACCGAGCATACATACAAGATACTGAAGACATTTACAGCTGTTGAAGCCACGTCACCACCGGCCAACCTGCAGTAAGCCGGTTTTGAATATTCTTTTTTTTTGAACCCGGAACGAGTTTCCGGGTTTTTTTATGGGCTCAATTTATGAGTTGGTCAAAATAATAAGCTGATTTGATTTTAGCCTAGCAGCTTATCCAATAAAAACTGTTGACTGCTACTTATTCTGACTCCACCTAACTGCTACCAGAATGCTGAATATAGCAGTGATAGTATCATCAATATCGTGTATGCCCCGATATTAAACACCTGACTCATTCTAAACATCCTTGGGATCGTCTTCCTGGTGATTGGTGGTTAAACTCATGTCTGCTATGACTACCACCCCGAGGATGAAGGAATATCCAATTTATCGGTGTTCAGGTTATATTAATCAATCATTGTTTTTTCCTTCAAAGCTATTAAAAGCACAACTTATCTACCAAACTATTCATCATCACTATGTATTCTGGATGGGCTACCTCAGCATACAAAATAAAGCCGCAGCAGAGATTTGACTACAATAAGTCCCTCCTTCTTCTACACACTCAAAGACGGTATTTGAGTAGCTTACATTAAACCAAAGGGGGGATTGTCTTGAAAACTTCTATGCTTGCCTGCCACGTGAAAAGGATCGGACGTTATTTGATTTCCTGCTTGGTGCTTATGGTCCTTTTTCAGTCTGCAGCCATGGCTCAAATCAGCAGCCTGAATACCGGAGACAAAGTTAGAATTTTTGCCCCGGATGTTTATACCAGTGCTATCAAGGGCACTATTTATTATATAAACACAACAGACGTAATTCTTGAGTCAGGAGTTTACAGATATACGATTCCATTGAACTCAATTGAGCGACTTGATGTAAGTTTGGGCAGAAAAAAACGTACTGGAAGAGGAGCTTTGATAGGACTTTCAAGTGGCGCATTGCTTGGAGCTCTGATTAGTTTGGCAACTTATGAAGAGTGTAATAGTGATGAGTTTATGGGCTGCCTTTTCCATTTTAACAAAGGTGAATCTGCCCTACTGGGTGCTACCGCCGGTGGCTTTGTTGGTCTTATTGTTGGAACTGTTAGTGGATATTCAATTAAAACAGATAAATGGGAGCGCATTCCTGTTTTTGTATCGATGAATTTCCAGTCAGTACCGGCTCAAAAGTTATCGTTAAGCCAAGTCCCCGTTGTTTCACTGAAATTTTCACTTTCCGAAAAGCGCTAGGGGTATTATAGTGGTATAGGTTGAGACAATTTATGGATCCAGCTGATAAAGAAAAAAACCAGGAGACCTAACCCAGCCTTCACCTTCCGGGATAAAGGGGCGGTTGAAAACAGAACCGGAGTAGTTCCTTAAATCTTCCTAAAGGGCCCTGCTTTAGAAACGTCTCCGATCAACGTATTGAAACGATAGAGCCTCATCCCAATCATACTCTTCTACGAAAATTTAATTAACTTTCATCTATGCAGTGAATCCTAAAATATCCTGCTGTTGCACTTATCAGCTGGAGACAGCCTTTAACAAAACAAAGCACTATGACCATAAAACATAAAAGACTTGGAGAGCACGGAGTTCTTGTTAGTAATATTTGCCTCGGTACAATGAACTTTGGATGGCATACGAGCGAAGAAGATAGCTTCAAAATCATGGATCGCGCTTTAGAATTAGGTATCAATTTTTTTGATACTGCTGATGTCTATGGCTGGTCTGAACAGCATGGCTATACAGAGGAAATAATAGGACGATGGCTTGCTCAGGGCGGTGGCCGGCGTGATGCTGTTGTATTAGCTACAAAAGTCTATAATCCTGTCGATCGTGAAGCAAATTTACCTGAAGTTAACAGTGATGGCCGAAGCCTGAGCGCGTATAAAATCATGAAGCACTGCGAGGGTAGTTTAAAACGCTTGCAAACCGATAGGATTGATTTATATCAGATGCATCATATTGACCATGATTGTCCATGGGATGAAACATGGCAAAGTTTTGACACACTAATAAAGCAGGGGAAAGTAGTATATGTTGGTTCAAGTAATTTCGCTGGCTGGGACATTGCAACAGCATGCCAGGAAGCATCAAAGCGTGGCATACTCGGATTGGTGAGCGAGCAGAGTATTTACAATCTCGATAACCGGATGCTTGAACTTGAAGTTATCCCGGCTTGCAGACATTATGGTTTGGGTTTAATACCATGGAGTCCATTAGCAGGAGGACTTTTAGGCGGGGCACTACAGAAGCATAAGGAAGGAAGACGCTCGGATGAGGAGCATCTCAAACAGTTGGAGTCTAAACGCGATCAACTTGAGCAGTACGAAACCCTGTGTAAAAAAATTGGCCATCCGCCTGCAGAGGTCGCACTGGCGTGGTTACTTCACAATCCGATTGTGACAGCGCCAATCATAGGGCCAAGAACCCTTGAACAGCTGGAAAGTGCCGTTCGGGCTGCAAGTATAAAACTGGATGACGAAGTTCTTGAAAAACTGGATGAGATATTTCCCGGCCCCGGTGGGGAAGCCCCCATGGCATACGCCTGGTAGACATATCTTTTATAATCAGTATTTGTCGTTCTTTCCGGCTTATGGTTGAGGGAAGTGAGATAGGATAACTCACCGTTTATAAATACGGGATTTCAACCTTTAAGTGCTTCCTTCGGATCAAAACCAGGTGCAAAAGGATCAATCTTACCCAGTAGTTCCAACTCCTGGAGTTCCTTGAGCATTTTTTGTGCTACATCTTTATGCCTTGTTCCTAATGCTTTTCGAACAGATGATTTTTTGCCGTTAATAGATGTGTGCCATTTAGCATAGTAGTACTTGCCTCTTTTCTTTAGATAAGCCATCGTTTTTGGGAGTTTGAATTCAAGCAAAAAAGTGGCCCCAAAATGGCCCCCACAGTGGCCCCCACGAATGGGAGTAAAAGTGATCAAGCGACTCGTTTCCGGTCACTTTTGGTCGCTTTCAAACTGTAAGTTTCAGGGGTTTTTTTGGGTGCAGAAGTGCATAAATGGGCATTTTTGCCCTGAATTCATCCCAAAATAAAGAAGTGGGCCCGGCAGGACTTGAACCGCGGTGCATGCCTCCGCAATATCAACGCCTGGATTTAATTAAAAGTTTACAAGACTTAATAGCGAGGAAAGTATGATATGTGGGCCCCGGAAGGATTGAACCCCGAAGCACTGCTTCTGAATAACAACACCTTGATGTATTTAGCAACATACAGTCGATTAACAGAGGTGTGTACAATTGTGGGCCCGGCAGGACTTGAACCGCGGAGCATGTCTCCGCAATATCAACGCTTGGATTTATTTGTCGCCAGATATAGAAGAAGGGGGGGCTAATATTTTAAAACTTCAGTTTTAAAATGTGGGCCCGGCAGGACTTGAACCTGCGACCAATCGATTATGAGTAGATTGATCCTTAAAAACATTCATTTCGTTTTTATGCTTGCAGATCTTTTATCGGGAGATTTATAGTTAAGCTGTAACATTTCTATTACTTAATACTCTTAAAAATATAAATACGATAATATATCGGTAGCAGTGAAATGCTTAGGGGATGGGTACAGCTCATCTATTGGAAGGACATTATTAATGCAGGTTAATAGGTAATCACAGAACCTGGAATAAAAATGTTAACTCAATACATATATATATATGAAACAACCAATGGAAGAAGCATTGCAAATTGCACAGCAAAATTTAAAGGAAATACGAACAGTAACTGATTGGGCGGAAAAGATGGGGTATTGCTGTTCAAAAGATTTTTCCAGAAGATTTAGAAATCATTACCAGGCACGGCCTTCAAAAATATTGAACTCTATAAAATTAAAGAAGGCTATTCAATTACTCTTAAAGACAAATAAAACTATTTATGAAATAGGTTATTGTGAACTTGGGATTGGAGATGAAAAAGCTTTTTGGCAATATATGAAATATCATACAGGCTATTCTCCAAGAGAAATAAAAGCCATGGAAAATTCAAAGGTGGCTAAAGTTTTCGAAAAATTAAGGAGTAAAATTAAAGAATTAAATAATTTGATTTAAATAATTATTTATAAAAGATTACAAATCAATCTAAACTTAAATACTGTTAAAATGAAGCGATCAAATATTATTTTAAATCTATTTTTAGCACTATTCATAGCAATTGGGAGTGCATACATTATGTATCCTCAGCAAGTTATGGCACAAGGAACTTGCAGTGGTTGTGCTGACTGTCTAGGAGCTGAGTGTGATAAATCCTCGGGAGTTGAATGTGGTAAAATTGAAAATGTAAATACAGGAGAAATAATCACCTGCTCTAAAGAAGGTAGTGGATTACCTGTAGAGTAGTGGATTACCAGCAGGTAATAATTAATACTTATAAACCTTATAACACAAATGGGATTTATTAGATCCCATTTGTGTTAATAAACATCTGTAATTAATTTCAAATCAATGAAATATATCTTTTTGGTGACTCTTTTTTTTCTTTTTTCATGTGAAGGTGAAAACAAACAGAGTTCTTTTATTGAAAAGGACTATCAAAATAATACTAAACAAAGAGATTTTGTAGGTTTAGAAGTTGTTAACAAATTAGATTTGAATAAATTAGATTTGTTTTATGTACTTAGAATGGAAGAACAGGAAGAGAATCTATTTTTTTTAAATGGAGACAAACTTGAGATATTTATTTTAAATAAACAGAATTTAAATCTTTCCGGTGCAAAAAAGATTATGTTTATTAAGGGGAGAGGGCCTGGAGAATTACAGTCGATAACTGATTATGATGTACATAATAATGAAATTTTCATAAGTGATAGGCAGCAAGGAAAAATTTCTATTTACAATTTCGATGGAATACTAAAAGAAGAATTCAGTTTACCTGAGATAATCGCTGATCGAATTCAAGTTATTGACAATAAAAGGATACTTACATTTTCTCTTAAAACAGGAAATTATGTTTTTAACATACTGAATAGAGAGGGTGATATATTAGATTCTTTTATCGAAACTCAACCTGATCTTCACTACTTAATGTACAGTGGAGATATTTATTATAATACTGATGATATTTACTTTGTAGGTTATTCGGAACCGATTATCAAAAAATATAATCTTCAGACAAAAAATTTGATCTACTCTATTGATGTTATAAATAGCTACTCAACTGAAGATAATTATGTTAAAAATGAACTAGGCGGATTTTCAAGCTCTTCATATTCTCCTGCTGCATTATATAGTAGTTTAGGTTATACAATTTATAATGATCAATTATACATGACACGTCATCACAATGGAAATGTCGAGGGAAAATATTTGGATGTCTATAATTCTGTTACTGGTGAATATATATTTAGCTATGAGCTAGAACATTTTCCAAGTGGGTCTGGCATTATTGTTGATGAAAACCATATTTATAGCCTAGAAAAAAGCCATGGAAATAAAAGATGGCTAGTTATTTATAACATAGAATAATACCCTATAAATATGAATAAATTTACAACTATTTTTCTAGCAATTGTAGCGATAATAGTACTATCTGTTGCCATCACCAAGTACAATAAGACTTCAAGTAAAGTAGCCTTACCTCTTAAAGAAATAAATAATTGGGAATCGATTATTAAAAAAACACCGGAATATCAAAATCAGGATTCAAAAAATTCATTAATAATATTTTTTGATTATGAGTGCCCTTACTGTATTGAGTTAGACAATGAATTAAAAAAACTCATTGAAAATCCCAATATAAATCTCCCTAACTTAACTTACTACCATAGACCACTACCTGGTGCAAAAAATTCATTTACGGCATCATTAGCAGCTGAGTGTGCTAGGGATCAAGGTCTTTTTTTAGAATATCACAAAGAGTTATATGTAAATTCGTTTAGGCTAGGAAAAATTAAATACTCTGATTTAGCAGAAAAAACTGGTATTAATGACCTGAAAAGTTTCAATAATTGTATTGAAGAAAAAACGAAAATCTCAGTAATTAATAATCAAGTAAGAATTTCTGACTCTCTTGGAATTATGGCTGTCCCATCCATAATTATTAACGGAGACCTTTACGAAGGAGTGTTGAGTTCAGATTTAATTATTAAACTATTAAATCTATAAAATTGTATAGCAAATCCTATAAAAAATTATAGATAATCTGACACTAGGGTTCGCTGTTATACGTTAGATTTGAAATATGTTAAAACACAAGAATATTATAAATGTTAATCTTAATTAGGCAAAACATCTTTCATAATTTAATTGCATTCATTTTTTCTTTTAATCTTTTGACAGTTAAATGAGTATACTTCTCAGTCACTTTTTGATTGGAATGGCCTGCCATATAGCTTGCTTCAGCAGTATGAAATCCTTTCTCAATCCATGTGGTAACAGCTTGGTGTCTCATTCCATGTAGTGTTCGAGTAGTCGGAATACCTGCTTCTTTGCAATAACGCTTAAATTCACGGTAAACTCTCATGCCACGAACCGGTTGGCCTTTTGTATTTCCACCGGTATAGATAAACACAAAATCACTTGGGCTTAGTTTCCCGCGAACTTCTAAATAGCTATCCAATTCCTCCTTTAATTCATTGATGATCGGAATAAGACGTTCCTTTCGGCCTTTGGTAGGAGGCAATGAAATGTAGCTTAGCTCACCATCTTCATATATCAGGTTTTCACCTTTTAGGCCGGAATAGGAAAGTTCTGGATCATAGGCTGCTTCATGTTTTCGGAGTCCACCATAAAAGTATAATGCTACAATCGGTTTAAACCAGTGTTGGACTAAATTAGGGTCAAATTCAGGTAAGTCTTTCTTGCGCTCCAGTTCTTCATCGAATTTCTTAAAAAGAATTCCAAGTTCTTCCTCAGAAATCATTTTAGGCCGTGTATTTTCTCTAATTCTTGGCAAATCTTCTTTGAGCATAGGAAAGTAGTCCTTCTCGACAATTTTCTTTTTCAGAAGAAACTTCCACCAAGACCGATAATGTCTGAAATAGTAGTGCCGTGTAGCTGAAGTAATACCTTTTTTGAAAATCACATTTTCAAAATGGTAGGCCAACACATTGGTCGGATGTTCATCTGCTAACTCATTTAATTCCACAAAATGATCTAAAGCTCTTTGGTAGGCTCCGATGGTTGCCGGAGAGAGGTGGGATTTTGACTTATAGAACAGTTCAATGGATTCACTTACCGTATTACAGTGTACCGTTTCTTTACGGGTATTTTGTTGCAGTACTTTTTTGGGATTGAATCCTTTTGAAAAGGGATTGATTTTGCCCAAGGATTCCAATTTCTCAAGTTCGGTTACCATCTTTTGAGCGATATCTTTATGACGAGTGCCCAATGATTTCCGGACATTTTTTTTACCCAATTCCTCTGAGTAAAAATTCACATAATAAACCCTACCACGTTTGATAAGAAAAGCCATAAGTATTCTCCAGTTAATTTGATGTTAGATGTGCGAACATCAAATTTGAAGCCTTATCATTTTTCCCAGCTTCCAAAACTGTACATAGTAGTGTACATAGTAGTTGGGAAAAGAAGGGAAACAAAGTGTACACTTTTGTTCCCTTGGGTTCGCTTACAAATTGTAAGAAATAAGGCTTTTTTTTTAACTGGAGGGGTAAATGAGAGGGTTTTTACACCCTCTCATTCGCTTTTTCTGATAGTGGGCCCGGCAGGACTTGAACCTGCGACCAATCGATTATGAGTCGACTGCTCTGACCAACTGAGCTACGGGCCCTTTTCAATAAGTTACCAATACGTACTCAAATATTTCTATTTAAAATACGTGTTCTTTCTTGAACAGCCCTAAAACTACGGGCTTTCTCTGTTAGATACAATCCATTTCAAAAGAGATTGGGGCTCCTTATGAACGCGTCAACTTTGAGCTTCGATTCACTAAATTCTTGGCCTGTCAAAAGTTTCGTTACCCAATTTTTTTATTTGACAACCTGCCAATAAGATGAACAACATCTGGCCGAGCGACAATAATCAGGTTGTTCTGGTGGGGGAATAGAAAATACCTTTCACTTA
>Ga0209943_1000158_pt1 | contig 46504 bp, 40 predicted proteins | sample SalPonR1_B_D2_MG_FD_185698 | JGI IMG/M metagenome (GOLD analysis project Ga0209943, IMG submission 185698) | Salt pond soil microbial communities from South San Francisco under conditions of wetland restoration - Salt Pond MetaG R1_B_D2_MG... ... | reverse complement strand
AACGGCCTTTTTCCGATTCGGACATAAAAAAAATCAACTCGAGCGGAGTTTTTCTACCGCATCTTTGTTTCTTCTGGGATTAGCCATAGCTTATACTGTAATACTTTGGCTAAATGCAGAGGAGATAGCTGGGATGTTTACTCTTGAAGCCGATGCTCGCTACGTGCGCTGGTTTGCGCTGATTATAGCGGCCGATGCTCTAGCGGCCTTACCGTTTGCTCGCTTGCGACTTGAGAATCGCCCGATTCGGTTCGCCGTGATCAAGACCTTCAGCATGCTAGTGAATATCGTCGGTGTGATCCTTCTTCTTGAGGTGTGGCCGGCTCTTCACTTTCTCCCCGAATTGCAGGCGCTTTACAAGCCGGATATTATCCTGGATTATGTGTTTCTAGCTAACTTGATTGCCAGTGTCGCCACGCTGGTTTTACTGAGCCCGTATTTTTTCAAAACGGACTGGGTCTTTGATCTCTCTCTTTGGAAACGTATGCTTGCATATAGCTGGCCGCTGCTTATTGTTGGGCTAGCCGGCACCATCAACCTGGTGTTTGATTCCTTTTTTTTAAGCTGGTTTCTACCGGGCACAGAAGAGGAGAATATTGCAATAACAGGAGTCTATAAAGCATGTATGCGTATAGCAATCTTAATGAATCTGATATCTCAGGCTTACAATTATGCTGCAGAACCCTTCTTTTTTAAGCAAATTGACGCTTCGGATGCGAAGGAAAAGTATGCCCGAACAGCTCAGGCGTTCGCCTGGGTTGGATGCTTCACTATTCTCGCGATAGGACTGCATTTGGATATAATTAAATACTTGATAGATGACAGTAAATGGGGGCTATTGCATTTAGTCCCTTTAATGTTACTGGCCTATTTCTTTTTAGGGATGTACTATAACTTTGCGGTTTGGTACAAAGTGTCAGATCGGACTCGCTATGGCGCTGTCATTGCTTCTATCGGCGCTCTAATTACACTACTCGGCTTGCGTTTTCTCATTCCGGTTTTGGGCCCTCTGGGTGCCGTTTTGACAACACTCTTTTGTTTCATTGCATTGGCCAGCCTAACTTATGTCTGGGGGAGACGATTTTACCCTATTCCCTATAAAATAAGACGCATGGCGCATTATTTACTCAGCGCTATAGCGCTATATCTACTATCGATTGCTTTTGAGAGTATTGCTCCTTCTGCATCTATTCTATGGTTATTCAGACTGAGTTTATTAGTGGCCTACGTTTGGATTTGGGTCCATCTCGAATCGGCTGGGCCTAAACTCCGTATGGTTTGGAATGGTATCCGGAATAGTATGCCGTTTAAAAAATAGGGAAAGAGCCTTTAAAAGTCCTTTGACTTGTTTCTCTATATCTTACAAGAGAACTCTCAAAGCACTTGGGGGTAACAGCCTATTTTTTGGTTCTACTTTCTTTGTATCTTCACGCCCAGAAAAGAATGATTATGAGTCTACTTACCGTTGGTACCGTCGCTTTTGATGATATTAAAACCCCCCATGGACATGCTGAACGCGCCATAGGAGGGGCCGCCACTTATATAAGCTTATCTGCGGCCAATTTTACACATCCGGTTCAATTGGTTTCTGTTATTGGAAATGACTTTCCGCAGGAAGTCCTTGATGATATGAAGTCAAAAGGCATCAATTTGGATGGTTTGCAGGTGATTGAGGATCAAAAATCATTTTTTTGGGCGGGAGAGTACAGTGAAGACTTGAATAGCAGGGAAACACTTAGCACAGAATTAAATGTGCTGGAAAATTTTGACCCTATACTTCCCGAATCCTATAAAGAAGCGGCCTATGTTATGTTGGGAAATTTATCCCCTCAGGTCCAAAGCCGGGTATTAGACCAACTCGTATCCCCGCGATTTGTCGCTATGGATACGATGAATTTTTGGATGGACATCGCTTGGGATGAACTCATGAAAGTGATCCCTAGAGTGGATGCTTTGCTGATCAACGATGAGGAGGCCCGCCAAATGTCAGGCGAACATGCCTTGGCGAGAGCGGCAAAAAAGATCATGGATATGGGACCGACCTACCTGGTCATCAAAAAAGGTGAAAATGGAGCTTTACTTTTCCATAAAGATGAGCAAATGTTTTTTGCTCCCGCCTTACCTTTAATGCAAGTCACGGATCCCACCGGTGCCGGAGATACCTTTGCAGGAGGATTTATGGGCTACCTGGCCCGCACTGAGGACTTATCTTACGATAATATGAAGCGCGCAGTCATCTATGGATCCGCTATGGCTTCATTTTGTGTGGAAGATTTCAGTATTCGCAAGCTGACTGCAATATCTGATGGAGAGCTGACTGCCCGAGTGAAACAATTCGTCGATTTAGTTCACTTTGAAGTATCTCCGAACGAGGTCATCTGAGCCAAAAAGTTCATAGAGTTATAGAGTCCGGGAAAGTTCGAGAGGGCTGATGAAAACGCGCCTCCTCTTTCTTATTTATAGATAGTTTGGGATTGAATAGTTGGTAGTCCAGCGAATTATAATGGTACAGTTCCCAGTTCCCGAAACGCATTTCTAAAGCGGTTAAGTTTTCGACCCAGTCACCAGAATTCATATAGGTCACTTGCCGATCTCCCACCGGAATCGATTTGATGACGGGCTGATGAATGTGTCCACAAATAACCCGATCATATCCTTTCTTTGCTGTAAGCTTGGCCGCTGTTTTTTCAAATTGATCTATGTAAGACTGAGCTTTTCCCAACTTGCCCTTTACTTTTTTTGCCAAAGAGGTAGGGGGCTTCCCAAGGAGCTTTCTAAGTCGGTTTTGAGTTCGATTTAAGCGCAGCAGCATATGGTATCCTTTATCTCCAAGATAGCGAACTACCGGAGATACCACGCGATGTGCATCTAATACATCACCATGAAAGATCCAATGGCTCTGTCCTTTAATGTTAAAAACTAAACTCTCCCGAAAATGTATCGGGCCGAACGAGAGTGAAAGAAATTTTCGGAGATAGTCATCGTGATTTCCCGTTACGTAATAAATTTGGGTACCCTTTAGGGTTAAATGAAGCAAGATATTGATAATCTCCATGTGCTTGCGGGGGAAGAAACGTTTACTAATAGCCGCACGCTCTATCACGTCACCATTTAAAACAAGAGTTTTGGGGTGGATGGATGATAAATATTGTTGTAGTTCCCGGGCACGACAATAATAAGACCCTAAGTGGAGGTCGGAAAGAATGACCACATCCAGTTGTCTACGCACCATCTTGAGAAGTATTTGATTATGGTGCAAAAGTGATAAAGTTATATTACACGAATGTTAACATATAAACAACTGTGCAATAAATCAGGATGGAGACCAGTGTGTTATAATTTCGTCTTGATTTTTGCGCGTTCGTTTGGCTCGCTCTCGTTTTTGTAAATCCTCGTTTGCGAGGGCGTCAGGCGTATCCTGGTAGCCGAGCGCCATGAAGCAAATGGGTGACTCCCCTTTTAAATTTAAGAGTTCTTTCGTTTTGTCTTTGTGATATCCTCCCATCATGTGAGCATAGATATTCCTTGAAAGGGCTTCTAATACAAGTTGTCCGTTAGCCAGACCTGTATCGTGAGGAGCTGTTACATTTTCTTTCCCATTCGATTCAAAGTTTTCTCTATAGGTAATCGCTACTAAAACAGCAGCATTTTTGGCCCAAATTTTATTTCCATCCATAAGACAATCCAAGAGGTCCTCAAAACCTTTTTCCTCAGATTGGTGGGCATAATAGTATCTCCAGGGCTGTTCGTTCATGCTACTGGCAGCCCATCGAGCGGCTTCGAAAATTCCTTTCAAATCACGATCTGAAATGGGGGCGTTGGGATCAAATGACCGCGGACTCCAACGCTGTGAAATAAGTCCATGTATGGGCTGAGAAGTTTTTGCTGATTTATCCATTTACTTTATACAGGTAACATAGAGAGATAGGCATTGTTTGGAAAGATAAGTTATATAAAACAGAAAAGGGTGAGCCGATCGGCTCACCCTTTTCTTTCCTAAAAAACCAAAAAATTAGGAAATTTCTATACGTCGTGGTTGAGTAATAGTAGGTTGTGCTTTAGGGACATTAACGTGTAAAACACCATCGATATATTTGGCCTCGATGTCTTGTACTTTTACATTTTCCGGCAAGTGAAAGCTTCTGCTAAATGAAGTGTATTGAAATTCTCTTCGCAGGTACTTTTCTCCTTTTTGTTCATCCTCTGACTTTTGCTCAGCAGATAAAGTGAGGCTGCCATCTTCTACCTGAATATTGAAATCTGACTTATCAAGGCCCGGTGCCGCTACTTCCATGACAAAAGCATCGTCTGTTTCTTTTACGTTGACATCGGGTCGAAGGGCACTGGTGTCGTCATTGAAAACATTTCCAATACCTTTATTAAAGAATTCGTCCATCCAATTGTGAACTGCAGGTCTTTGTGGATTCCATCGTGTAATTTTCATAATATGTTTTTTTTTGAGTTAACGAATTTATTAAGTCTTATTGCAAGGCTTATGCCAACGGAGATTTGATGTCAAAAGGACATAACTTATTTATATTTTGGTGACAAAAAGACATATTTATTGAAAAATTAGTGCCATAATGACAAAGTCAGTTTTTTTGAATTGAAGCTAGGGTCGCAGGGAAGGCATGACCATAAACAGAAAAGTCAAAATGGGATAGCGCTGCGCAAGGGGCCGCCGCTGGCGGCCGTCACTCTCCAGGCCTGGAGAGTGACCGAACGTAGGTGGAGCCTGAAGCATAGCGACCCGGAGTCCGTCATAGGGCGGACTCCGGGGATCCCCCTAATAATTATTATATAAAGTAAAGGGAAGCAGAGGCTCATTCCAGGGATGTGTATAAATAATTTTACATTTACGCTATGGGCAAGGATAACAATACTGTCGCCTGGCTGCTTGGCGCTGTGCTTCTTATGCTGTTTTTTAGTTATTTGCGTTGGCCGTATCTCGAGATGCCACTGGATCGCGATGAGGGGACGTATTTAGTGATTGGAAAACAGGTGGCTGAGGGACAGCTGCCGTATAGTGGTGTGTATGAGATGAAGCCGCCGGGCTTATTTTATACCTATGCGGTTTTGGCTGCGGTGGGTGCTTATGACTTTGAGGGGGCGAGAGGCTATACGCTGATTATTTATGGCCTCAATGGTTTTCTTTTGTTTTTACTATTGCGACGGAGGGATTGGCAGTGGGGGGCATTGGCGGCTCAAATGGCTTTCTATGCGGTGAGTATGGATCCCTATTTACACGGGTATGCGCTTTTGTCTGAGCCATTGATGATTTTGAGTTTCTTGACGGGTCTGCTCATTCTGACGTATTCTCGTCAGCATTTGATGTATGCGCTGGCAGGTGGACTTTTGATTGGGTGGTCCGTGTGGATCAAACAAAACATGGTGTTTCCCTTATTTTTTCTTGGGTTTTGGGCGTGCTACAGGATATGGGTAAGTCACGATCTGTCTCGGAGACGTGTGGCCTATGCGATAGTAGGTGCGTTGCTGGGTCCCTTGCTGACTACAGTATGGATCGTTCTTCAATCGGGCGGGTCGGATATGATGTATTGGATTTGGACCTATCCAGCACAGGTATATACACAATCCATCTCATGGACGGAAGGGATGGAGTATTTGAAGACATTTATGAGTTACAGTGCACCTCATACCGCTCTCTGGACCGTGTTGGCCTTGATGGGTTTTGGAGCGCACTTTTTTCTAAAAGTTGGGGCCTGGGGTCGAGCTACTCCGCTTTTGTTCTTCGTTTTTTCGTTTTTGGCGGTGAGCCCGGGGCTGCGTTTTTACGGACATTACTGGATATTGCTTTTACCGGCCCTGGCTTTGGGTGTAGGGGCGCTTTGGGAGTTTTTAGATGTGCAGCTGAAGCGCTTTTTGTCAGACCGCCCGGCAAAACTTGTATTTCTTGCCTTTACATTGAGTGTTTGTGGATACCATGTTTATGATCAACGGGAGGTGTATATCCAACCCGACGTAGAACGCTGGTCGCGGTTATCCTATGGAAACAATCCTTTTTGGGAGATACGGGATATTGCCGCAAAACTTCGGGAATATGGACGACCGGACGCGAAGGTAGCTGTCATGGGCTCTGAACCCCAGCTTTACGTGTACCTCAATCAAGTTCCTTTTACCACGCACACTTTCGTTACTTTTCTGAACAAGCGTCATCCTCGCAGAGGTGCTATGCGATCAGAGTTCACCTCTGACGTGCAGCGAGTGCAACCTAAATATATAGTCTTCGTAAATCACCCCTATTCGTGGAGTATTGCCGAAGGAGATCATCGGGATGTTCATGCCTGGGCTTATCGGTATTCCAAAAATAATTACAAACCGATCGGTTTGTATGAAATGGATGGCACAGCGCGTGATGCTCGTATTTGGTCTGACAAATCCGCACAATTGCAGCCGAAGGCTTCGAGGTTTATACAGGTGTATATTCGAAAGTAGAGACTGAGGTAAGAGGTGTTCTTCCGCTGGCTTGGCAATTTGGTTCATTTTAGGTTGCCGAAATACATCTGTGTTTCCCTATTTCACCTCAGCCTGCGGTAGCCAGGGGCGGGACAAGGTGTCGCCCCGCTGGGGCTTTTTATAGGTATTTCAATGAGGGTTGGAATCTTGATTTATGAGAACTTCCGTAAATAAATCAGAGCCATCATTTCATCAGATGAGTCAGCGATTCAGAGCACGATAGTTTGAGCTAGGGTTATTGCAGAGACGAACAAACACATCCATATCACTCAGCTGCTCCTGATCAAAAAATACCGCAACCTAATCCGTGTAATCTTGAAAATCAGTGTAATCAGTGATTCAGAAACGCAACAACCAACAACATCCCCCAGCTCGAACAATAAAATAATCGCATCCTTTCAAGAAAGCCGAAGGAAATCCGCATTCCATATACTAAATGTGTATGGAACACGGCCCGCGCAAGATTCTTTTTGGATTTCCGCACAAGATCAATAATAAGATCCGTGCCGATCGAAAAGAATACTAAGTACCCACTCCGAATACTAAGTACCCTTTCCAAATGTCATGACACTAGTACTGAGCGAGGAAGTATTTCATGATGTCTGTGCTTGTGACAATCCCCACTGTTTCTCCTTCATCCACGATGGGAAGTGAATGGAACCCACCATCAATAAGCATTTGAGCGATTTCTCGGATTTCTGTTGAAGAATCAGCTGTCGTAGGATTGTGCGTCATAACTTGATCAATGGATAACATATCCAGTACGGCCTCATCCGCGTTTTCCTGATTGTCAAACATGCTGCCAAAACTAAGCCGCATCAGGTCGTTTTTGCTGATGATACCAATAATTTTTTGGCCGTCATTGACGGGTAAGTGACGGATGTTTTCTTTGTGAAAAATATCTTTTACCTCGCGCAGGTTATTGTTATTCTTGTTTACGCTAATAACAGATTTAGTCATAATTTCTGAAACAGGTTCTCGTTTTTTCATTGTTTTTCGTTTTAATTCAAGGCTAATTTGGCCATTCTATTACTTTTTTGCGGTGACCTGTGTCACCAACAGTCATGATTTTGCTCAAAAGTACAGTTTTTTAGGGTACATAAAACTATAGGCCACTTTGAAACGTCTGAATATCGACATGAAATTAGAGAACTCAAAATATACCACCGCGACTCATCACTGGCAAGGGGAGGAGTGGGTGTTACACCCTCTCAAGGGAATGTATTGGAAACGTCAGCAAAAATTGCTCGTTACAGACTTACACCTTGGAAAAGCCAGCCACTTTCGACGCTCGGGTATACACTTGCCGCCGGGTTCGGATGAGACCACGCTGGAACACCTTTCTCAAATGATTCGCGATTTTTCACCCACAGAAGTGTGGATTCTTGGAGATCTGTTTCACAGTCGATACGAATCCGGGCCCTGGAATCGCTTTTCGGAATGGTTGAAGTCCTATTCGAGTATCGACTGGTCTTTAATCCTGGGTAACCACGATATTATTAATATTCGTCATTATCGGGAAATTGGTATTTCATGTATGGACCGACACCTTGCTGGTGAAGGTATTGAATTCATTCACGAGCCGGATGAGAAGTCAGAAAATTTTGCCTCCATTTCCGGGCACGTGCATCCGGGAGTAGAGCTAAGGGGAAAGGGAAGGCAAAGACTGGTGCTGCCTTGCTTTTATTTCCGAGAGTCCTCATGCATTTTGCCGGCTCTGGGTCGCTTTACCGGTCTGGGTCGATTGGAGGTCAAAGCGCAATCGGGTAATGTATTTGTTACAGCAGAAGATAAGGTCATCCCACTGTCCACGGAAGGCGAATATGTGGCAGGAGACAAAAGTTGATGCTTGATTTTCCTCTCTTTCAGAAAAATTATTGATCTTTACGCGACCAGATGGCAAAAAAATCACTCACACCAGCGGAAAAAGAAAAAATCTTCGAGGAAGAGCTTTTTCCGCACATTGAGTCCTTGAACACCTTTGCATATCACTTGTGCTATGATGATGCCATGGCAAAAGATTTAGTCCAGGACACCTATTTGAAAGCCTATCGTTTTATTGAAAATTACGAGTCAGGAACTAATGCGAAGGCATGGCTGTTCAAAATATTGAAAAACGGTTACATTAACGAATACCGTAAAAAGAGTAGAAGGCCTACAAAGATAGATTTGGAAGAGTACATCTCCTATCACGATACTGATATGGCGAGCAGCGTACAGTATTTAGATCTTAGGGATGAGCTTTTTGAGAATATGATGGGTGACGAGGTATCGAATGCGATAAACTCCTTGCCAGTGGATTTTAGGACGGTGGTTTTGCTGTGTGATATCGAAGGCTTCACCTATGAGGAAATTTCCAGCATAATTGGGATTCCACTCGGAACGGTGCGGTCAAGATTATTCCGTGCTCGAAATTTACTAAAAGAGAAATTAAAAAGTTATGCAGAGACAAAGGGATATGAGGATAAAAGAGGCGGCTAACATAAAAGTTGAAAAATTGTCTTATATTAGCATATAAATGATATATACCAAAGAAAGTAAAGTAATTATCAGGTTTTCTTGCTTCAGACCATATAAAAGCAAGATGGGCTGTAAAAATACTTCGTATGAATGACCCAAAAGAACTCAACAATTTTCAGGAAAAAATTGACCTCTATCTCGATCAGGCGTTGGACCGAGGCGATGAGCGCCAGCTTTTAGAGACGGTGGCAGAGGATGACAACTGCAAGCAAATGTTGCAGAATGCACAGCAATACAGGACGTTTATCAAAAAGAATGTACACCGTCCTAGTGTTTCCTCTGAGTTTATCCGGTCGATTAAGGATAAAATCCGCGTTGTTTAACTTGACCCTATTTGGACGACGTACATGAATTCGATACGGATATCAAGTCCAGATTTCACCAATTTTACTTCTGAACCTTTTTATTATATTTGGGCATGGTTCTTAATACATTATATATGTGTAGGTTATCCTTTTGTGCGGCTCTGTTAAGTATTTTACTCTTACATGCATGTGGCGGAAGTCGGGCGATTTCGTACTCCGATTCTCAGGAAGAATTGGCAGAGCTTTTGACGGGCTCTTTCTCATCTGAAACTCAGGCTCTTGAGGATAGTTCCTACTCAGCAGTTCATCTGCATATTGTCCCGGTTTGGAAGGAGCGCACCGGTCAATGGTTTTATGTTGAGCAGGCGTTAGCGAAGCAAGGCGAAAAGCCGTATCGGCAGCGCATGTACCGCGTCGTTCAACTATCCTCTGAACGATTCAAAATATTAAATTACGAGTTTAGAAATCCACAAGTCTTTGCAGGAAAATGGAGCGCTCCCCAATTTTTCGACGATTATCCGGAGGAAATTGTATTGATCAAAGAAGGGTGTGGTGTCTTTTTACACCGAAAGGCCTTTAAACACTATGAAGGCGAAACATATGGAGAGGACTGTTTTTCTCAGTTTCAGGGCGCTCAATACGCCACCTCTGAAGTTGAAATCCGGTCGGACTTGATCAAAACCTGGGACCGGGGCTGGTCAGAGGAAGGAAAGCAGGTTTGGGGCCCTAAAGAAGGTGCATATCGCTTCGAACGAATCGACACCTCATCGGAAAAGTCGGGTAAAGAAGAATAGTCAACTCAGGAGATTTCCTTATCCAATGGGCTCTTTTCGAGATCTTTTTAATTCCATTGGAAATAATAGCTGCGATTTAATCACCCATTCACAGCTATTTTCAGACAGGAACTGACGACTCCGATGTATCGTGAAGGGAATCTTTTTTATTGAGATTCATTTAGCACCGAATTAACAGGAGCCTGCGAAATAATCCGAGCTGAAGAAAGTAACAAGTTATTCCTGCTCGCGGCGAGCTTTCATCAAACTTCGAATAATATCCGAGCACTCCTTTTTTTCTCGAAGCCACTGCAGGGTCTCCGCTCCGGCCCATAAACTCAAGCCGCCTACGAATAATCCAATGCGCACATACTCTGTGAGTTGGACAATATCCGGAAAAAAGGGTCGAATTACAATCAATTCCACAGCGACAGAAAGTGCAGCACCCAGCATGAGGAGAATAGTTATCGCTCGCCACACTTGTTTTCGGCTGCGATTCTCACGATGAACGCAACGTTGCAACAAATGCCGGGCAGCAGAGTGATCTGGGGATAAGGTGAGGACCTGGGATAAAGTCTTACGTGCATCTTTCAATTCGTACAAATGGAAGTGAGCTGCTGATTTCTTTAGCAAAGTGTGAATCACCACATCTTTATTTTCCCAATGTGTGAGATTAAACTCAAAGGACAGAGACAATATCTCTTCAGCTTTCCCCAAAAACCTTTTGTATTTGCCCAGCTCAAATAGGGCACGGGCATAGGTGTTCAGTAAGTCAAAATATTTATCCAAAGGGAGTTGGTATAAATCCCCATGGTGCTCATCCCAAAAATCCACGATTGAGCGAAAGGACTGCTGTCCGGTTTCCTTAAAGGTCGTGTATAATTCTATTGGATTCGATTCGGCCATTATTATTTAAGTTGATAAACCACAACTCGGCTCGGACTGACATCTAATTCTAAACGCAGGACCGAAAGCTGCAGCAAATACTTACCATCTTTAATATGATTAGGTATATACAATAACTCACTGAGGGTGCTTTCGGTTCGCGGGGGACCCGAGAAATTGAAAAAGGATTTATGAGCAGCCAATAGACCGCCATCTGATTCGGGGTCCACAGAAGGCAAATCCACTAAAAGGTGTGTAATACCGCGTTCAACAATAAAATCTATGGCTTCAGGACTAAAGTACGGAGGATTTGTTCCGCTGTATATGTGACTTTTCTTTTCGTCAGGGTTAGGTAAAGTTCGAATAATGAGCGCAGCAACCTCAGGGTCGGGATCCCAATGTTGTTGCAGATGGGAAACATCTATCACTCGATCGCCTCCCTCCTTTTTTTCAGGGTACACAGAAATCAGCTGAGAAAGAAAGTGAAATGACCTTAGACTTTGACCAATAAAGAAGTCCCCGGACTTAATGTGTCCCACACACTCAGTGTGCGTACCATTTCCATGCGGATTGATGCGCATATTGAAAAAATTGACGGGCGAGCCCTCTGCAATGCTTCCGACAAAATCACCGGCGCGCAGGGGCGAAGCTTCAAAAGGGGGCGCGTAAAAACAGTTCGGGCCTAATTGCCCAGGCACGAGGGGAATTGTCAGATCTAGTGGTGCACTGAGGTCTGCCCGAAATTGTTGTTCGCCCCATGAGATCCTTATTTCCATAATCAAAAATTGCGGATATCTGAGCCCCACCCCATTTTCTGCTGGAGCGTTTCCGAAAAAGTGGTCTCGGGCAATTGAATGAGCTGCGCTTTAATTTCACTTTTGAATACGCGAATTTTATGCTGCTCGCCAATGGTTTTGGATCGCGAATCCAGAGTAGCTAAAAACTGCCCGCTGCGTCCTTCGATTTCCAATAGAATCTCACTGCTATCCGGAATAACTATCGGACGCACATTTAAATTGTGAGGCGCAATAGGCGTGAGGACAAAGTTGCCGGATCGCGGAAATAAAATCGGCCCGCCGCAGCTCAGCGAGTACCCGGTAGATCCCGTTGGAGTAGCTATGATCAGTCCGTCGGCCCAGTAAGTGTTGAGATACTCACCATCTACAGAGGCTTTGATAATAACCATAGAGGAGGTGTCTCGCTTGTGGAGGGTGAAATCGTTAAGGGCAAAAGATTGGTCGCCAAACAAATCTAAGTCCATGTCGACTTGAATCAGTGATCGATGTGAAACCTGGTAGGTCTGATCGCGCAATACTCGAAGTGCCTCTTCCGTAAATCGCATCTCTGTAGAGGCCAAAAAACCCAGACGGCCTAAATTGATACCCATGATTGGAATTTCTGCCGACCCTAAAAAGGCAACACAACTTAAGATTGTGCCATCACCGCCTAAAGTAATCACATAGTCGGCCTTTTCTTCCATCAATTCTTCTCGGGATTGATATTGACGTGGCACGTCAAATTCGGGCCAAAGGGCTTGGATTTGATCACTATACTGTGAATAAATGCAATAATCAACTTTACGCTTATCCAGTAATTCAAAGAAAGCCTTCACGTAGGTAAGTGAAGAGACATCAATATACTGACCAAATAGAGCTAACTTCATACGATAGATGCATCCCTCCCAGAGGTAAATACTCTGGGCTTCGATGTCGATTTAGTCAATGTCTTCAAAAGCACTTGCATCCACAATCCCTTCATCAACTAAGATCTGTTTAGCTCGATCCAGGTTTTCTTCAGGAACAAGGACAAAAACCGTCCCAAGCATCACATAAACACTGTCTTTTTTATTGTACGTAACTGCCGGAATATCCTTTTCGTGCAAACTACTCGCAATCAGGTTGGCCTGAATCTCGTCATGACTACTCGTAAGGGTAACCCACTTTAAATGATTCATATGTTTTTATTTTTAGGTGTAAAAGACTGATATTTCCCTCAGCCTTTCAAATATAGAAATTTATTAGGACATCAGCCCGGATCCATTCCGGCTCGAAATTGAAGAGCGGAAGAGTTGATATCATATCGATGCTTTGTTTCAGTAAAATTCTCATCCCGAATAAGTCGACCCAAAAAGGCATCACAATTTTCACAATGCACCGCCCGTCCCCGACTCAAGTTTTCCTTTAGCTTTACTCCGCCCGAAAGCGGCCGATCGAAACTCGGATAACCCGAACCCGAATAAAACTTATGCTCCGATGAAAACAATGCCTCTCGGCAAGATCGACAATGATAAGTTCCCACACTCTCATGCATATAATATTGCCCCTGTATGGGCGGATCCATCTTGTATTCACTCATATTTTTATTGATAATTTTCAGGCAATTGTAGCTCACTGCGCTCGCTGCGATCATCTACGCCATTTTGCGACCAATATGCCCGTTTATCACTTGCCAAGAGTTCCGCGCGCGTCATCCGACCGGAATTTGTGTTCTCCTCCTCCCAACTCCGAATGACATAAGGAAACTGGGCATCAAATTCAATGCGCAAAATTCGTGGAATATCCATATACCGCACCTCATATATTTTTCGTCCATTCTTCGTCTTTTTTACTGTCGCCACAGCTTCAAAGAGCTGTAGATCCAGATGCTGAAATCGAAGATATGCCCCGGCCGGTATTAGCTGAATCGAACCTGTCGGCAACGCTCCGGGCTCCAGGCGAATTTGGTTCCAAAGCCCATCTTCCAACATGGCCGAAGTCCACCGTCCCTGTTGGTCACCTTCCGATCCAAAGTAGGAAAAGGAATGATAGCGATACGCGTTTTTCTTTTCGCGATTCATTTGTAAAAACGTTTGCCCACACCATTCCTGAATCGAACTCGTCAACTTCAATGGCAATGACATCGCGGCACCATCTACCGGTGAAAAAACAGAAGTCATAACAGAATAAGGATATACTCCCGTATTAAATTTCCGTGTGGCATTCATTTTTAGCACCGTTCGCGATTTTTCCGCCGCCGGGTCGTCCGATTTTACCTGTCTATCCACACTCATCGGTTCAGTCACAAAAATCCGGGTGGCACGCCCCTCATGAATCGCACCATATCGCACTTGTTTTAGGGCATAGGTATTTACTTCCGCTTCCCCAGAATACCAGTAATTTTCAAACGTATCCGTCGAACGCGCCTCCGTATAGGTCCCTATTTTCTGATTCCCGGGCTGACATGCCGCTATTGAAAAAATTATCGACAAAAAAAATGCATATTTCATATGAATGAAACGGATGGCCCCGGCAGATGTTGGATATTTTTTCGCATTAATTTTTGGGTGTATCCCCCCCAAAAGGATTGGGGGGGTCGGGCTATGCGGGGCTGTCGGTCGCCACCTTCCAAAAGGTGGCGACATCCGGCCTTCGGCGGATCCCCTACTATCCCTTACACAGAGGGATCGGCAGGCTGTCACCCAGCGGAATGTCCTCCACTTTTCGAACCTCTTCACCTCTGTGGTTTCGCACCGCTTCAAGAATCCTGAACAGATTTAAGAACGCGAAATAATTACTATCCATCTTCAAAGGTCAATCGTGTAATAACAGGCTTAAATTGCTAATTAATCACATCAAAGACGAATTGGCAGAGGAACTGGAGGCTTTGACCGTCATATTGGCGCAAACTCAGGCTTGGAATGTAATTTGCTACCTTATCCTTAAAAATTTGTGCAATGGAAAAAGGTCAAATTTCAGTCCAGACGGAAAATATATTTCCCATTATCAAGAAATTTTTATACTCCGACCAGGAGATTTTCTTACGTGAGCTCATCGCCAATGCCATAGATGCCACTCAGAAAATAAAGACCCTGGTCAGAAAAGGCGAATATGAGCAAGAACTTGGAGATCTCACGATCCGAGTCATTCTCGATGAAGAAAAGGGTACGCTTACCATACGTGACTTTGGTTTAGGGATGACTGCGGAAGAAATGAAAACTTACCTCAATCAGGTTGCGTTTTCCTCCGCTCACGAGTTCCTGGAAAAATACAAAGATGATAGTTCTATCATCGGACATTTTGGTTTAGGCTTTTACTCCGCTTTTATGGTCGCCAAAAAGGTTGAAGTAGATAGTGTTTCCTACAAAGAAGAAGATACGGCAGCAAAGTGGTCCTGCGAAGGAGAACCCGCTTACGAAATCGACGAGGGACAACGCCAAACAAGAGGAACAGATGTGATTCTTCACATTGCCGATGAAGAAAAAGAGTTTTTGGATAAATCGCGGATTCAGGGATTGCTGGATAAATACTGCAAGTTTCTACCCATTGAAATCCAGTTTGGAACAGAGACTATAACCGAAGGCGAAGGTGATGATGCCGAGGAAAAAGAGGTGCCTAACATCATTAATAATCCCAATCCGGCGTGGAAAAAGAACCCCAGTGACCTGACCGATGAAGATTATAAAGCCTTTTATCAAGAGATGTACCCCTACAGCTCTCCTCCATTATTTTGGATTCATCTGAATATCGACTTTCCCTTCAATTTGACCGGTATTCTCTATTTCCCCAAGATTACGAATCAACTGGAGGTCCAAAAGAACAAAATTCACCTTTACAGCAATCAGGTGTATGTTACGGATGAGGTAAAAGAGATTGTGCCCGAATTTTTGACTCTGCTTCACGGAGTAATTGATTCTCCCGACATTCCACTTAATGTGTCGAGATCGTATCTTCAGTCGGACCGAAATGTGAAGAAAATTACGGGCTACATTACGAAGAAGGTCGCAGAGAAATTGAAAGACTTGTACACAGAAGATCGCAAAGATTTCGAAGCAAAGTGGGATGAGATTAACGTATTTGTCAAATACGGTATGCTGTCTGAGGATAAATTTTACGATAAAGTCAAGGATTTTAGCCTGCTGAAGAACACGGAAGGTGAATACTACACCATGGAGGAGTATCGCGCCAAAATTAAGGATGAGCAAACAGATAAAGATGAGAAGCTTACCTTTTTGTACACCCCTCAAAAAGATTCGCACACCAGTTACATAAAAGCTGCGCGGGCCAAGGGCTATGATGTACTCATTATGGATTCGGTTATCGACACGCACTTTTTACAACAACTCGAGCAGAAAGAAGAGAATATTCAGTTTGTTCGCGTCGACTCCAGCACACCCGATAAACTGATCGATAAAGGTGAAGAGCATGAGGATCAGCTTAATGATAAGCAAAAAGAAAAAGTAGAGGGTATTTTTAAAGCGGTAGTGCCTGAAAATCAACAGCTCAAAATGGAAGCGTTGAGCCCGGATGATCACCCCGTTCTCATTACCCGCCCGGAGTTCATGCGAAGGATGAAGGAAATGCAACAAATGCAGGGGATGGATATGAATGCCATGCCAGACATGTATGAATTGGTGATCAATACGAACCATAAATTGGTTAATGAGAAACTCATGCGAATGAGATCTGAAGAGAAAAAAGAGAAGTTTGCAAAATACCTCTTTGACCTGGCGCGGCTAAATCAAAACATGCTGCAAGGGGAGGAACTCAATGCCTTTATCAACAGCAGCATTGACATGATGGAGTAAATCTGGGTTTAAGGACCGAGTAGTTTTAATAAGGAGGGCGAATGCATTTGCTCTCCTTATTTTATTTATGTGGTTCTCCTTTTGTAAATCACATTTGTTTCCGGCATGTAGAGGTTAAGCCCAAATGAACTACCTCAGAAAAGCTCCACAGGGATTACAGCCCGCATTATTCATAAACTTAATGCCAAAAACAGTAATCAAACGATGCCGTTTATTGAAATACATTGTTTTAGCAACGGCTTACCCCTTGAACTTGAGCGATTATTTAAATAGAGCCAGGTGGATGATAAGCTCTGATTCTCAATTTGGAGTGTAATTGTAGTCAAATAAAACAGAGCGAAACCCTCGAAATTCTTCAAAGCCTGTATAACTAAAAGGTTAATCGAGACGCCAAATTTTTCAAGATAAAAAGCAAATAACAAGGTATAATATGCTTTGTAGAATATTCGCGGTCATTGATTCTTTATCACATGATTTGAGAATTGGAATAATATACTATATCGCGAGAACTTCGGCCCGCAGGGCGAAAAATGCTTGCATATTTCGGGATTGGGATCTATCCTTAAAAAACTCGTATTTTAGCGTTTCAAAGAGAAAAAACACCGAAGCCCCGCACAAATGACAAATGGCAAATTATTTTCTGGGTCGCTCAGGGAACGAACATCCCACTTGCTTCGTTAAGAATACTCATAAATAAAGCAATCTTTACCCATTCTCAACGGTTATAAGAGTTGGAAAAACGTAACAATACATGGCTCAAAGCACACAATATCAGGCACTGATTTCGAAGCTGGATCGCTTTACCCGAAAATACTACCTGAATCAAATTATTAAAGGAGGTCTTCTCTGGGTAGGCCTGGTTTTGGGTTTATTTGTACTTTTTTCCGTTTTGGAAGCCCAGTTTTGGTTTGACAGCTCCATTCGTCAAGTCTTGTTTTACAGCTTTATCGCAGTTGCTGTAGGGAGTTTCGGATATTGGATTGCCTGGCCTGCTGGAAAATATTTTCAGCTCGGTGAGCAAATTAGTCACGATCAGGCGGCCAAGATAATTGGAAAGCACTTTTCTTCGGTGGAGGACCGCTTACTAAATATCCTTCAACTTCAACGACAGGCGGATCATGCTTCGGATCCCAGCTTGCTTTTGGCCGGGATTGATCAGAAAGCACAACAGATCAAATCGGTGCCGTTTTTATCAGCAATAGATTTGGGCAAGAACAGGAAATATTTAAAGTATGCGGTACCACCGCTTTTATTGCTATTACTCTTGTTGGTTTTTATCCCCGATTGGATTCGCGACAGCAGTCAGCGCATCCTTCAGAATAATACGGAATTTGAACGCCCCGCTCCTTTTCAGTTTGCTATTGGTAATGACACTCTTCAGGTTATTCAGTACGGTGATTTCGATCTGGAAACTTATACCGAAGGGGATGTGAGACCCTCTGATGTGCGCATTGAGCTTGGAGGGCAAATTTACAATATGTCTGCCCGTGACAACGGTCGTTTTCACTATCGGTTTTCACAAGTAAAAAAAGACACTGATTTTCGATTGCTTTCTGGTGATGTAAAATCTCGCCCATATACCCTAAAGGTGATTGAGCGGCCGCAATTGAGCTCTTTTCAACTACAAATTCAGCCTCCGGCTTATACCGGACTTCCGAAACGGGCGTTGGATAATATTGGAGATGTTACTGTCGCAGAAGGAAGCCAACTGACCTGGATGTTCGAAACAGAGGGTGCTGAGCTTATCGAAGTCGCTTTCATAGACGATAGCGTTCAAATTGCAGAGGAAAAAGGGCATCAAGCCTTCGAGCTGAATAAGAAGTTTTTTGAATCGCAGGCTTACCGCATTTATGTTTCCAGTCAACATCTGAACCGGGCAGACTCCAGCTCGTATCTATTGCAGGTTCGAGAGGATCGCCACCCCAACATTCGAGCTCAGGCATTTAAAGACAGTGTAGATGACCGACGCTTATTTTTTGCCGGCGAAGCGAGCGATGATTATGGCTTGAGTCGTCTTCAGTTTGTGTATGAAATTAAAAATAAGGAAGGAAAGCCGATAGTTAAGCGCAATCGGATTCCTATTCGCTCTAACCCGACCACATTTGACTATATTCTCGAACTGGATAGCTTATCACTGGCTCCAGGAAGCACCGTAAGTTATTATTTTGAGGTGTACGATAATGACGGTATTCGAGGACCTAAGGTGTCCCGATCTGATGTCATGACTTTCGAAAAGCCCACTTTGGAAGAATACGATGCGATTACGAAAGCCAATCAAAAGGATATAGAAGAACAGTTAGATGATAACCTCAAGGAGCGCAAAAAGCTAAAAGAGGAAATTCAAAAAATGCGTGAAAAACTGCTCAATAAAAAAGAAATGGACTGGAAGGACCAGCGCGACCTTCAAAACCTGATGGAAAAGGAAAAGCAGATCGAAGAGCAGATGAAAGAAATGCTTGAGAAGTTTGAAGAGAAGCAACGTGCCGAGGAGGAGAGTAAAGAACTAACTGAGGAACAAAAGGAAAAGCAAGAGAAGCTCAAAGAAATGTTTGAGGAGGCGGCTGAAGATGAGCGGATGAAAGAACTTCTGGAAAAAATTCAGGAGTTGATGGAAGAGATGAAGAAAGACGAGGCGCTAGACAAGTTAGAGGAGATGGACGAGAATCAAAGTAGCATGGAACTGACCACAGAGCGCTTAGAGAAGATGTTTAAGCAACTGGAATTTGAGAAAGACTTGCAACAGGAATTGAGTAAGGTTCAGGAGCTGGCCGAAAAACTAGAGGATCTGGAAGAGCGAACTAAAAAAGGTGAGCAAGGTTCGGAGGAGTTGAAAAAGGAGCAGGAAGAAATCAATGAGGAGTTTGATAAGTCAAAGGAAGAGATGAAAGAACTCAACCAACGCAGCCGTAAACTTCCCTCGCCAGTAAATATGAAGAATATCCGCGAAGAAATGCGCGATATTCAGGAGGACCTGGAAGGGGCAAAAGAGAGTTTAGAGCAAAATGAAAAAAAGCAGGCCGGACAGCAGCAGGAGCGCGCTCGCAAGAAAATGCAAGATATGCAGAAAAGTGCCTCTTCCGGGATGCAATCTGCCTCTATGGAATCCATGGAGTTAGACCTGGAACTCTTGCGACAAATTTTGGAAAATTTGTTGGAAGTTTCCTTCAGTCAGGAAGACCTCATTTCTAATTTTGAGCGCACCAGCCCGCTAACGCCACGTTTTACGAGATTGACGCAGGAGCAGTTTGGTCTGGAGGATAAGTTTAAAATCGTTGAGGATAGTTTAATTGCACTGAGTAAGCGCAATTTGCAAATTGAGAGCTTTATATTAGATAAAATTGGAGAAGTTAAAGATCATTTTTCGAGTAGTGTAAGTCACCTTGCAGAACGCGAAAAGGGCGATGCGGGTCGTCAGCAACAGTTGGCGATGAAAAATTTAAATGACTTGGCTCTCATGCTCAGTGAAGCCATGCAGCAGATGCAAGAGCAAATGGCTGAGATGATGCCAGGCAGTCAACAGTGCTCAAAACCCAAACCCTCTTTAAAACCCGGTTCCGGTAAAAAGCCGATGGAAATGATTACAGAAGGGCAGAAAAAGCTCAATGAGGAGATGAAGAAAAAGGCGGAGGAAAATAAGGGTAAAAAATCTGGAGGTAAAGAAGGAAATGCCGAAGAATATGCAAAAATGGCTCGGGAACAAGCGAAATTGAAGAAAATGCTCCGCGATTTTCAGTCGAAAAAAAGAGAACAGGGTCAGGGCGATCAGGCATTGCAGGAAATCATTGACCAAATGGATGAAATGGAGACAGATCTCGTAAATATGCGGTTGACCCAAGAAATGGTTCGGCGCCAGCGCGATATTGTTACTCGACTATTAGAAAGTGAAAATGCGGAGCGACAGCGCGAGCAAAAAGAAGAGCGAAAAGCAGAACAGGCCCGCGAAATTGCGCAGCAGCAAAAGCCACCGGCCTTAGAAGAGTATTTGCGAGAGCGTGAAGCCGCTATAGAGCAAATCCGAACGGTCTCTCCGGCAGTTCAAGCCTTCTATCGGGGTCTGGTAGAAGATTACTATGATCAACTCGGGAACAATTTGGACGTTCAATAAGTTAGTGTTTTAGATCAAACGTTTCAGAAGCGCATCTTATGCACAAAATATCTTCCCACCCAGATAATATTTGTGAGATCCAAACTCTGGTAGATGAATGGGCGCATCATTACGATTTGCCCGATGACCTCAAGTGCAACTTAATGGTTTCATTGACAGAGGCTGTCAGCAATGCCATTATTCATGGCAATCAGAAGGACTCAAGTAAATATGTACGCATCGAAATATCCAACTCTTCATCTCAACTGCGCGTTGTCGTTGAGGACGAAGGGGTGGGATTTAACTATCAGGAACTACCCGATCCAACCACAGCTGAGAAAATTGAGTGCTGTGGAGGGCGGGGTGTCTATTTAATTCGGGAACTTTGCGATACGATGGAATTTAAGAAAAACGGGCGAAGAATCGAGCTGTATTTTGAGTTGGTGCCATCTAAAGTATAATTTGCGATAATTAAACGCGTCACACTATGACTACAGAGGTTATTCGGACTAAGCTTGAAAAAATTATTGACCCCTATATTCCAGAAGGTGAAAAGCCAGATGATGTGACCGATGAATTGGACCTCATGGAGGATTTACATATCAACTCGGCTCATTTGGTGGACATTATTCTCGATATTGAAGATGCCTTCGATATCGAAATCACAGACGATGAAGCTGAAAAAATGATGTCCGTAGGCTCTGCTATGGAAATCATAGCAGAAAAATCATGATTGCCAATGACTTTCTTTCCCAAGTCTTTATGGATAGGGAATGGAAGCGTGGCGTGCGTATCGCCAATAAAATCTTAAGCTCCACTGAATTAGCTTTCTGGAGAGAGCACTCTCGATCAAAGCAGGTTCTTTTTAAGTTTTGGGTTGCGAAAGAAGCCACCTACAAAATGGCATCCCGGCAGTCCACAATTCCGCGGACATTCGCACCGAAATCGCTCTCTTGTCAATTTGTCGATGAAGATCAGTTCCGCAGCCAATATGAGTCCCATACCTACTCAGGCGAGTGCCTGTCCAATGAAAAAGGGCTTTTGGCCGTCATCCAGCTGGACCCAAAATTGTCTACAAACCATTTTTGGGTGCCCTACAAAACAGGACAGCGAGCAGGGGCCCGTCACACGATGCTTTCTACTCTAAAAGAATCTCATCCGGCTTGCTTCGAGGCGATCGCCCCCTCAGACTTTACGCGCCGGGATCACGCTGAATTGTGCCGGAGTTACTGTGCACCCTGGGGCGTTTGTAGTTTTGAGACCGGTCATTGATTAGGGCGATTTTAGCTTCATCTACGAACCAGTCCTTTTCCAACCTCCGTGATCCGTTTTCCAATCCATGACATCTGCATTCTATTCGGAGTGAAGGTGATGGAACACGGGTAACACGTGATTATTAGAACTCCGTTCACGAATAAACAAAAAATAACATCCTCATTGCAGGCACCGACCCGCAATCCTTAGCTCTAAGCAACGGTAACCTGACGAACAGATTCCGCATCAAGTGCGGAATGAGGAATGTTTTTTCTTTGTAGGGTACTTGCGAGAGGTTTACCCTGCGGCTATGCAAGCCCATAAAATGGCGCAGCTATCATGCAGACATTGAAAGAGCAGCAGTTTAGAGAAAAAGATTATTCTTTACAGGCGATATCTCCTTAAGATGGCGCGTATGCCTTTTAGGGTGCGTATTCGTTTTTCTTATCTGTTTCTATGCTAATATCACCCCTTCAGGCATAGGCGTCAACTTAAGACTGGTTATCTTACTCATAAAACGGACAGTAGAAAACAACTGATGAGAACCCCGGCAGGGGTTCAACGTCAGTAGCCCCGGGCGACAGCCCGGGGTGGACAATACACCCCATATTCTGAACCCTGAAGGGGTTCAATATCATATCGACCGCGATATCAAACAAACGTTCATTTTAATAAAGAAGAGGATGAGTTCAACCCCTTCAGGGTTGGAATTCTCTTTAGATCATAACCCCGAGCTTGCGCTCGGGGCTAATCATATTCAAGCCCTGCGGGCTTGTGTGGATCAAGTGTTTCTATTGGATGGAGATTCCTGGTCATGAATACCTTGCAGAAAAGAGGCTAAAATAAGCAAGTAAAAATATTGATTCCACCTTAAGTTGACGCGTATGCCCTTCGGGGTTCGGTTTCCGGTTGGTTCAAGAACCCCCATAAAAGCCTATCATCTTCTCATCCTAAAAAAACCAATTCAGAACATGAGGCCCGTCGCCTGCCGGATGGGACCCCTACACGTTCTGCGGTTTAGTTTCGGCTATTGATATGCGATCCCTTCGACTTCCTTTCGGGCAACATCCTCCGGGGTGGTTATTTCAGATGTGAAATTTCACTTTGCGATGGCATTGGTAAGGACGGGCTGCATTCCCCGGCGGAAAGAAACTGCATTCAATTCAGAATAAATGCGATAGAACACAGAGTAAGCGTGATTTCTATCGGTTTTTGCAGTCGAGGCTTATAAATGACCAGACAGAAAAAGCGCGAGAAGCGCGCAAGGGTGAGGGGTACGAAGGGCTCGCCGCCCACCGGCGGCGCGGTGCGAAAGGCCGCCGTAGATTACGGTGGCCTGAGCACGGAGCGAACAGCGAACCCCGAAGGGGCCCGACCCCGAGGTGTCCGGCCTCTGGCGGACCCTCGAGGGGCACCCCCAAAAGATAGAAAGCGATTTGGATAAAATAAATTTAATTATATTGTGTAATTGCTTCCGTAATAGAGAGGCTATTTTTTGTATGTATAATTTAATAGAATGAGAAATTCAGAGCACAGCGAACAATCTAAAAAGAAGGGGCCGGATTTTGAGAGATTAAAGAAAGATGTCCTGGCTTGGTTGGCGAGGGGATTGCCGGAGTATCTCACCTATCATTCTGTAGAGCACACAAAGAATGTTTTAGAGGCAGCAATTCGGATTGCGGAAGCAGAAGATGTTACAGATCGGGATTTATTGGAATTGAAAACGGCTGCCGTTTTTCATGATACTGGTTTTGTGTTGGGCACAGGGGATCACGAGGAGTCGAGCTGTAAACTGGCTTGGGAATGGATGCCGAAATATGGGTATTCTTCTTCGGCGATATCACGTATTTGTGAAATGATATTAGCGACCAATATTCCTCAAAAACCTAAGAACCATTTGAGTGAGGTGCTCTGCGATGCCGATCTGGACTATTTAGGTCGGGAGGATTTTTGGGCGATTTCGAATCGTTTATTCCAGGAATTTAAATATTTGGGCGTTGTGAGCGATGAGGAAGACTGGAATCAGCTACAGCTTAGGTTTTTTAAATCACATTCTTATTTTACAGATACGGCCCGGGCCTGGCGCAATGAGAAAAAGGCGGAACATCTGGCTGAAGTTAAAACTTTAGTCGAGCAATAAGGCCCGGATGGGCTTATGGAATGGCTTCTTTAAGTTGTTGTTTCATCGCTACTATTTCCTCATTTTGATTTCTGAGCAATTCGGCCAGGCGTTGGATGATGCCTTTAGTTACTTCCGGGTGACTGCTGATGAGCTCGTAAAAAGGAGCCTGATCCAGGCAGAGGAGAAGACTGTCTTCGGATGCGGTAGCGGATGCGGATCGAGGCTTGGGACTGAGAAGCGCAAGTTCTCCAAAGATTTCATGTTTATCGAGTACGGAAAAAGTGTGGTCTCCATCATGGATTCGGATTTTACCGCCCGCTATGACGTACATTTTATTTCCGAGGTCGCCTTTTAGAAAGAGTCGTTCGCCCTCAGCACATTCTACTTCTGCAACGATATCGGCGACATCAACCAAAATATGCTCGGGGATATTCTGGAATAATTTTGTGTTTTTTAGTAATAGAATCTTTTCGATTTGAAGAAGTTTCTGCTCGACTTGGGGTTCTGAATGCATAACTTGAGTTGTTTGGTAAATTAGGGCTTGTTCGCGGATCAAGAGGGCGGGGTGTTTTGACAGCTGTTGGAGGCTAAGGAGTTCGCCCTTGTTTTCCAGGCGAAAGTAACGCAGCACGATGGCAGCGGTCCAGCGGGAATAGGTTCTCCAATGAAGACGGACTACATTTTCGAGAATTTCTTCCTCAAGCTGGTAGTGCGGTTTCAATTTCAGTATTTGGCGAAGACGGTTTTCACCCAGGGTTCGATCGATTAGCAATTCTAAAGGAAAAAAGATAGATTTTGGAATTTCGTATTCCAGAATTTCAAGAGCTTTAGCTTGCTGGTTGGCAAGGCCGGAAGCCAGGCTGTCCATAATGCGATTGAGCCTGGGCCGGCTAAAGTTAAGTGAGAGTAGCATCAGGAGCTCATTGGTTTTACTTTTTCGCTCTTGAGTAAAAGTAGATTGCAGCAAGGCCTGTTTTTCATATTTGTTTTCTGCTAGGACGAGTTTGTAGGCATCTGCCAGCCAGGAGTCACAGTATGTAGTAAAATCATCACTCAGGTGTTTTGGAAGATTAAACTGTGTTTGATATAAAAGTCGAATCGCAAGCCCGCGTATTTCCGCAATAGGGTGATTTAATTGATGGAAGAGAAGCTCTAGCGACTCTGGTGTTTTGATGGCGGCTAGTAATGTGCAGAGTTGATAGTCCCGTTCAAAGTGAGGGCTTTCATCAGAAAGTCGTTCCTGAATCGCCGGTATATTCTTATTTTTATAAGCAGTGAGAGTACCTAGAATATGGCGGGTGTAGGGCTTGGCGTCAAAAATCTGGAATAAAGCGGCGTGAAGCGATGGATGTTGAATGTTGGCCGCTGTTTTTATCGCCTCCTCCCTGACCTGATTTTGTTGAGATTGAAGCAGAGGAAGAATTAGATAGTAATTGTTTTTCTTATTGATTTTTTGGAGCAGTTTACAAGCGAAGGCTTTTTCATCAACGGATTCCGAGTGGATAAGATCTAACACCAGGCGGCCAGCTCTTGTCTCCGCTTCCAGTTGCTCACTAATCAGAAGTGTGCTGATGGCAGTGGCTCGGATGTCCTCATTAGGTGAATGGATAAAGTCGTACAAGAGGTCCAGCTGGTCAGGCGCCAGAGCGGGAAGTGCTGCCATCGCTGATTGGAGCACCAGAGCGCTTTTTTCTGTTTTTATGAGAGCTATTAAGTCATCTTTACACAATGCGATCTGGTTTTGGATCGACAGACCTAAAGCAAAAGATCGAACTTGTTCGCTCGGGTGTTGAATGGCGGTTGTGATGAGGTCTTTATTTTGCTCCGATTGTTGTTGGAGTAATATTTTTAGGCTGTGAATAGCTTCGGTTTCAGACCCGTGCTGTAGTTTATCTTCAAGAATGCTGAGGGCTTTTGTGGGTATCCGTGATCGGTCAGAGCCCTCAAAGTAGCGCGTGCGGACTGCGTGGAAAAGTTGATGGAGATAATGTGTGCGGACCCTGAATGCCAGAAAAGTCATCACTAAACTAAAAAGCAAAAGCACAGCACTAATAAACGTAAGGTTAATTTTGTAGGAAAAGTGAAGAATCAGTAATAGAATGCCTCCGGTCAACAAAAGGCCGAGTGGATTCATAAGGGTTTTGACGAGGGTGTGTCCATGTAGCCGAAGGGATCGACTCAGGGGTTGAAAGAGAGTCATTAAATTGGGGTCATCGATGGCATACCTGATAATTTCCACCCCGATTAATATGGCACTATAGACCCAAAGAAGAGCGACGGGATCAGAGGTGAGCAGGCCCGTAATTACGGCGACCAGAGAGGCAAGGCAGAGAAAGATAGGGAGAATAAAGGTGGCTCGAACAACGCCCAGACTTTCTATCACCCTCCCAGATATGATAAACTTTGAGGTGAGAATAAGGGTGTATCCTAAACTAAAAAGAAGGCCGAAGAAGCGGGCGAGGCTTTCTTTTTCCTTAAAGTTGTATTTGACTTCGGCAAGGAATGCGAAATCCAGTAAGGTGAGCGAGATTAAACTCACCACGGAGAGTAGCGAAAGCCAAAGAATAAACGGAGAGCGAAACATAGATGCCGGCAGCCAACGGTTTGGCTGTTGAAAACCGGGACTAAAGTCAGGGGTAGGGTCGCTGTGCTGAAAAGCTTCCTGGTGATATTTTGTCAATTGACGGACAAAGAAGTAGGAAATGGTGAAAGCGGCTGAAGCAATGAGCAAGAGAGCTTCGATTCCAGTATACGGCACAATAGCGGTCACGGCGAGATACCCCAGTAATTTGGCGGGGATATCACCCGCCCCGATTAGTGGAAAAATCCGTTTACTTTGGCGGACATTAAAGGCGAGAGCAGATAACCCCCAAAACTCGAGACTATTGAGAGTGTAAAGGACGCGGTGGAATGCCATGAGGAAAAAAATCAATCCTGCTTTTTGCCAGGTCGCCAATCCCGTGTAAAATAAAAGGGGAGTGACCGCCAGGACGGCTACGACAAAGGTCATGAGCTTTTTTATGGGCCAATGATGCTCAAAGTAGGCGTAGGCGCGACCGAAAACAAATAGGAGTCCGGCTGAAACCAGATAAATCCAGGGCAGCCATTTCACGCTAAAAAACTCCAGAAACAGGGTGTTGGCTGCAGTGAAGAAAAAGGCGATTCCCACACCCTGAAAGAAGTTGTGAAAGAAAAGCTGACGCACGAGAGAGCTTTCACCGGGTCTGAGATTGAAGAACTGGTTAAGCTTGTTTTCGTGTGAGCGTTTCACAGGCGCTATTATTTGAGGCGAATTTAGAGACCCAATCTAAGGAATTTTGCCGAGCTTTCACAGGGGGTGTATTTTAGGCAGCGTTGCGCTGGACCAAGCGGTAAACCTGAAGCGTACAATTTTCCCTGGAAAATGATGACGGACCATCAATTCAAGCCAGAAAAAAAGCCAGGCTTACTATTTGGAGCCTGGCTTTTTACATATCAATATGTACTTCGATTTATTGTAAGTCGTATCGATCCAACTCCATTACTTTCGTCCAGGCATTCACAAAATCGCGAATGAACTTTTCTTTTGCATTGCTTGAACCATAGACTTCTGCTATGGCACGCAATTCGGAATGGGAGCCAAAAATCAAATCGACGCGGGTAGCCGTCCATTTTTTTTCGCCTGTGTTTCTATCTTTACCCACAAAGATTTCCTGGGTTTCGTCCATCGGACTCCACTTATACTTTATGTCAAGTAAGTTGACAAAAAAATCGTTGGTCAACTGGCCTGGCCGGTCTGTCAGAATGCCGTGGTCAGATCCGTCATAATTGGCATCCAGCGCTCGCATGCCGCCAACCAAAACCGTCATTTCAGGAACGGTAAGGGTGAGTAGCTGGGCTTTATCCACCAAAAGGGCTTCTGTTGAGACGGTATAATTTGTTTTTAGATAATTTCTAAAACCGTCAGCCTCGGGCTCCAGCACACTTATAGACTCTATGTCTGTTTGCTCTTGGGTTGCGTCGGTCCTGCCCGGCCTGAAGGGGACCTCGATCTTCATGCCGGCGGCCTGTGCTGCTCTTTCGATACCCACATTTCCACCCAGTACAATCAAATCTGCTATGGATACTTGCTTGTTATCGGCGGACTTGTTGAAAGTTTTTTGAATTTCAGCATATACCCCGAGCACTTTTTTCAGCTGTTGGGGTTGATTTACGTCCCATTGAATTTGGGGCTCTAGTCGGATCCGCGCGCCATTTGCGCCACCTTTGTAATCGGATGCTCTAAAAGTGGAGGCCGAAGCCCATGCTGTAGTTACCAGCTCACTTGTTGACAAACCTGAATTATCAATTTTTTCTTTGAGCATCTTGATATCAGGGGTTTCAATTTGATTGTAGTTGGCCTGAGGAACGGGGTCTTGCCAAATAAACTCTTCCTCGGGCACTTCAGGGCCCAGATGCAAAGATTTCGGCCCCATATCTCGATGGGTCAATTTGTACCAGGCACGAGCAAAAGCTTGTTGGTACTCCTCGGGGTTTTCCAGAAATCGGCGGGAAATCTTTTCGTAGGCCGGATCAAATCGCAAAGATAAATCAGTAGTCAGCATGGTCGGACGGTGCTCTTTATTCTCATCAAAAGCATCGGGAACCATGACTTTTGGATCCTTAGCAACCCATTGATGAGCGCCGGCCGGACTCTTGGTTAATTCCCACTCCTCGTTGAATAGGGCTTTCAAAAATCCGAGACCCCACTCAGTAGGAGTAGATGTCCAGGTCACTTCTAACCCACTAGTGATGGCATCGGGTCCCTTTCCGGATTTGTACGAGCTGGTCCAGCCCAGGCCTTGCTCTTCGATAGGCGCCGCTTCCGGTTCTGGACCCATATGGCTGGCATCGCCGGCGCCATGCGTTTTCCCGAAGGTGTGTCCCCCGGCGATAAGTGCCACGGTTTCTTCGTCGTTCATACCCATTCGAGCAAAAGTTTCTCGAATGTCTACGGCAGCGGCAACCGGGTCGGGATTTCCATTCGGACCTTCGGGATTCACGTAAATCAGGCCCATTTGGACAGCAGCCAGAGGATCTTCTAGCTCTCTGTCGCCGGAATAGCGTTCGTCTGCCAGCCACTCAGTCTCGCTACCCCAATACACATTGCTTTCGGGTTCCCAAACGTCGGTGCGGCCGCCGCTGAATCCGATCGTCTCAAAACCCATGGACTCCAGGGCAACATTGCCGGTGAGAATCATCAAGTCCGCCCAGGAGATACGCTCTCCATATTTTTGCTTAATGGGCCACAATAACCTTCGTGCTTTATCGAGGTTGGCATTATCGGGCCAACTGTTTATCGGCGCAAAGCGCTGTTGGCCATCCCGGGATCCGCCGCGTCCATCGCCGGTGCGATACGTTCCGGCACTGTGCCATGCCATGCGAATAAAGAACGGGCCGTAGTGGCCAAAGTCTGCAGGCCACCAATCTTGAGAATTTGTCATTAGATCATGCAGGTCTTTTTTTAAGGCGTCATAATCCAGCTTGCTAAAGGCTTCGCTGTAGTCAAAATCTTCTCCCATAGGATCCGAAAGCCGAGAGTGCTGTCGCAATACAGAAAGATCCAAACGGTTAGGCCACCAATCTTTATTGGTAGGCCCGCCCAAACCTGCATCAGGCCGAACTTTGTTTTTCTTTTCCGGTGCTGCATGAGTGGCATGGGGGTGTTGTGCTGAGGAAGAAGAAAGGCGCTTTCCCGTTACCGGACATACGCCGGCTTCTGTTTGCGCCTGCATTGCGGCGCCCACTCCAAAAGCGAAAAGGATAAGTATCAGAAATTGTTTCATAGTATATCTGGTTTTCTGTTTTGATGGATCAAAAATAAACCCGTTATTTGATCTATAAAAACTATAATTCCAATCATAATATCGATAGAGTAGATGAATATTCAACAATTTCAATACGTGCTGGCCTTAGCGGAGTACCGACATTTCCAAACTGCCGCTCAAAAATGCTTTGTTTCTCAATCGACCCTGAGTACTATGATTGGGAAGTTGGAAGAGGAGCTGGGAATTCAAATTTTTGACAGGAAAAAGAAACCGGTTGGACTTTCTCAAGAGGGGAAGGTCTTGTTGAGTCAACTAAAACGTATTGTAAAAGAGATTGATTCGCTGGAGGAGCTGACGCAGGAGTTAAAAGGGGAGGTGAAGGGATCGCTCTCGATTTCTGTTATTCCTACCATTGCGCCTTTTTTGCTTCCACGCTTTCTACCCAACTTTGCCCGGCAGTTTCCGGATCTGCAGGTCGACGTTCGGGAGCAAAACACATCGGAAATTATCCGCCATCTACACCGCCGCGAACTCGATATCGGCATCCTCTCTACCCCTGTTCAGGAAGAGGAATTGGTAGAGCATCATCTCTATGATGAGCCTTTTGTGTATTTCAATATGCAGCAAGACGAAAAAGGCACGGTACGTTCAAAGAATATTGATGTTTCGCGCTTGTGTTTGCTCGAAGAAGGTCATTGTATGCGCACCCAGATCCTGGAATTGTGTGATTTTTACGAAAAAGAATTGAACGAGCACCTGAACTTTCGTTTCCGAGCCGGATCTGTGCATAGCTTGTTACGTTTTGTAATCGCCAATCGGGCATCCACGCTGCTGCCATATCTGGCTGCCCTTGAATTGGATGCAGAACATCAAACAAAAGTGAGCCATTTTGAGGCACCTATGCCTTATCGCCAAGTAGGCTTGGTGGTTCATCGACACTTTGTCAAAGACAAGCTGCGCAAACATCTGCAGCATGATATTCAGGAGGCCATTCTTCCCCTACTTGAAATGCAAACGGATGAAGGCATCCATTTATCGCCGATGTAGTGTCATTTCCACTAAATACGTGATGGACCAAGTCCTGATCTGAGCAATAATCTACCCTGACTATCCCCTATTTATGTAGCTTTAGGTACCCCGGGAAATCCAGTATTTTCGCGTGAGGGATAGAAGTGGAAGGCAGAGGGCCGGGCGCTGAGCAGCCGTAGAGCGAGGAGGCGACCGAAGGAAGCCCTACACAGCCGTACGGATGCCGACGCGCGGGCATCTGACTACGAACGGATAGCCCGACCCTTCCCAACTCCTTGGGGAGGGTCACGCCCTGTAAACAATAAAAAAGCCCCTTCAATGACCTTATAAAAAGATCTGAAAGGGGCTGTGTACAATTAAATTTCGCTGGGAATTAGGAATTAATATCGACGAGCTCGAGGTCAAACACGAGGTCTTTTCCGGCTAGCGGATGATTCGCATCGACAACAATGTGCTCATCGTGAACTTCCTTTATGACCAGTCGGGTTTCCTGTCCTTCTGGACCCGAAGCAATCAGGGTTTGCCCGATTTCGGGTTTAATATCTTCTGGCAGCTGTTCTTGCGATACATTTCGGATCAAATCCGGATTGGACGCGCCGTACGCTTTTTCAGAAGGAATATTTATGGTCTTCTTCTCGTTGACTTCCATACCTTCTATCGCCTGATCAAAACCCGGGATCAACTGGCCTGAACCCACCTTAAACTCGAGGGGGTCACGCTCTCTGGAAGAATCGAAAACCTCTCCTGAGGTTAGCTTGCCGGTGTAGTGTACCTTTACGGTATCATTTTTCTTTGCTTGTGACATAATATAACAATTTTAGGAGTTGCTTTGGCCATTCAAAACAACTCTATTTATATTTTAATGCACAACTTGCCCTTATTGTTGTACAACTGCCATATTCAATTCTAAAAATTGATAATACCAGGGGGTAACGACCAGCAAGTAAAAAAAGGTCATGGGTAGGGCGATCACCCCGAGCCGACCATCTTCCCGAAAAAGAAAGAGGTTGAATAAGATGAACATGATATCGAAAAGGAGGAGAACAAAAAACGACAAATAGGGAAAACTTTGGTGAAAAAGGCTGTATTTGAAAAACTCCCACATGAGTGCAGTGAGCAAAAACCATAATAGGGTGGGTCGGATCATTAGTTTATGAATCATCATCATTCGGAAAATGACATAGCCCATAGCAAAATACAAAGCCAACTGTGCGGCAGCCCAGGTCATCGGTGAGGGTCCCCAGTTCGGTAAACGGGCGGTTTCTAAAAATGCGCCCACATGCCAGGCATTGATCAAATTGCCAATAATCAAATACAGTCCGCTGATGATGAGCGCGATGATGGCAGCTTTACGGGTCATGAGCGACTGCGTTTATAGAGTACAATCCAAAGTGCGATTCCCGCAAGCACGGTGAGCACGGAGATAAACTCTGCCTGAGTGCCTTGTACAAAACCCAGATCGATGACATCATTCACCCGGATTTTTTCAATAAAGAAGCGCTCCACGCCATTCATGATTAAATAAAGGGCGAAAAGCGTGCCCGGAATGGTCATTTTTTTACGAAGGCCCCAGAGAACTCCAGCCAGGATAAGGGAAACGATGGTTTCATAAATGGGAGTCGGAAACACACCCTCAGCCAATCGCCGACAGTAATTCCAATCGCAACCCTCGATTAACACGCCGCGGTTCAGAACATTATGTGGATAGTCAAAGGACCACAACCACTCTGGAAAAATCCACCAGGCGGGCATATCCATAGTATTTACAATACCCCAGTCGCCATCTCCACTCAGTTGGCATCCCATGCGACCTACTGCGTAACCCACAAGTAGCGCCGGTGCCACTGCATCCATAACATGAATCGGCGGCATTTTGCGTTTTTTCACATATCTATATACGACAATAAAAGCTACAATAAGACCTCCGTATATAGCCAGCCCACTCCCCGAAAATAGCGTACCGATGGGGTCGGAAAAAAAACGGGAGAGCGTCTCGGTACTTTCGAAAATCGCAAAAAGCTTCGCCCCAACAATTCCGGATATAGCAGCCACCATGGTAATATCCCAAACCTTGTCCTGTGGGGGAACGGTTTGCGTCACCGTCTCCGGCTTCTTTTTAGCGTTCTTTTGCCCTTGATAGTACGTCCACCCCATAAAAAGCAGTGCGCCTATTATCCCGGCCGGCCAGTTCCCCTGAGTAGAAAAAAGTCCATCGAACGGATCCATCGCAAACTGGTCGTATTCCTGAATGATCCATACGCCTTTAAAGCCCAGGATAAACCCCGTCAGCAACTGATAAAAATAGGCCGTCAGACTCGGTTTTTCACCCACAGTAATACTCTCTACCGTAGCGCCCAGAAGCCCTTCTTCATATTTTCGTTTCAGCTCCAGCCTGAGCACATACGCACTGGCTATAAATGCGAGCACGAGCAGCAGCCCAAACGTTTTTACGATACTGAATGCATTATCCGGGGCGGTCCCAAAAATATCGTGTAGAATATAGGAGAGGTCGGGATACATACCAAATCGATTTTAGAATGAATTCAACTGACGAATCTGCCTCAAAGATACGGGATTTTATCAAGCTGCGAGACATCGCTCTCCTTTTATCTGCATCGGCGGCCGGGCCTATCTTGTCATAGCTTATGCGTTCTCAAGCAGAATCAGCGTGTTATTTTTTTCTTATGCTTTTGGGGGTGTCCCTCGAGAGTCCGCCATAGGGCGCACATCTCGGGGCCGGGCCCCTCCGGGGTTCGCTGGCCGCTCCGTACTCAGGCGGTCCCCAACTCATTGGAGACCGCCCTTCGCACCCCGCCGCCGGTGGGCGGCGAGCCCTACGTACCCCTCACCCTTGCGCCCTCCGGGCGCTTTTTTTTGGGTGAAAAAAGTTAATTTCAGCTGCGCAAAACAAAAAAATCAACGCGATCCATGGTCTATAAGGAGTTTGGCAATAGAAAGTAGATTTGTGGTGCCAAAGGCGGTAATTTGCAACCCATCCCGTCTTGTCGGGAGATGAATACAGATTCGATTTCGGTATGCTGAACACGATTTGTTTTTGGGAGGGCCTGCTGCGGTAGTTTGCGAAAGGGGTGCCCAGCTCTTAGGTAGAGCTATATGATGTCGCAGTCATGATGATCTGGCATTGAGTGAACGAACAGAAGGGTCAAGCGTGAATTCGTGGTTTTCCCTGTAGCGCATGGTTCAAGATAAGGGACTGAACCCATCACCAGTGATATGCGGCGCGACCCTTCGGCTTGGTTCGGCAGGCTCACTACAAGCAGGGCAGGCGAGCGGAATCGCGATCGCGTTAGAGCGAACCATAAAAGGGCACAGCCCTTGTGCTGGGTCTGGGCATACGCAGCGGCCGTCGACGTTCTTACCGAGCTGAGCGGCGACCGCCAACTCGTTGGGGGTCGCAAACCTTGTAGTGTTTGAGCTCGAGGAAGCGACGGTAAGGAGCGAACTCGAGCGAGTTTTTAGAGGTTTAGCGAAGCGAGTGATAGAACGACAGGTTGAGAATTGCGATAGCGATTCGATCCCGCCAAACGCGGGATTTCGCATCTTATGTTTGTGCTTCAAATGCCGTGGAACGCGGTACAGTGAGGACAAGCCCGGCGGCTTTTGGGTTACTTTTTGGCCGCTCAAAAAGTAACAATGAAAGAGCGCCGAGTGAGAGAGGCGAGGAAGTGCGCCAAGACAGAGAGTACCCAGGGGTGCGCCAATTCATATGATGTCCCAGCCATTATGCCATCGGCATTATGAGCGAACGGAACCTCGTAGAGGCTGACCTGCGAGAGCAGGGCAAGAGAGCGAACCGCGGCAGCGGGCTGGAAGGCCTTTTTGTTGAATGCTTCTATCTGGCATATTGATACTCAAATATGCTAGATGAGAATGGTTTTCTTTTGTTATTTTTTGATCATGCCAAGAGTAAAAAGTAACATGTGGGCCTGGGTGTGCGTCGGCCCTAAAATATATTCGGTGAAAAAAATTAGTACAATAGCGCTAAAGCGCCAAATGGTCTATGATCTATACAGATTATAAACAACAAAACCCCGAATTCACCTCAGAAAGCTCCCTTTACAACTTCCGTACCCGACCGTCTTCTAATTGATATCTTTCCCCACTTTCCGGGCATACCGCCTTTTGATGCGCATCAAACTCCAGGCGATGTCCAAATTCTGACATCCATCCGATTTGACGGGCTGGGTTTCCTACCAAAAGAGCATAGGATGGAACAGCTTTCGTCACCACAGCGCCGGCACCGATAAAAGCAAATGCTCCGATATTGTGACCACAAACGATGGTGGCATTGGCACCAATCGAGGCGCCTCGACCTACATGAGTGGATTCGTAGGCACCGCGACGGACTACGGCGCTACGCGGATTAGTGATGTTCGTAAACACCATACTGGGACCCAAAAACACATCGTCTTCGCAGGTAACTCCAGTATATATAGATACATTATTTTGAACCTTGCAATTTTTTCCCAGAACGACCTTAGGACTGACCACCACATTTTGTCCAATATTGCATTGAGCTCCAATTTCCGCATCGGTCATAATATGAGAAAAGTGCCAAATTTTTGTGCCCGCACCAATTTGGCATCCGGAATCAATAACCGCGGTTTCGTGAGCAAAATAATTCTTTTCTGTCGACATGATAGTTCGTATTATGGGTTAGGCAAGAATACGGAGATTTTCTTCTTTTCCCAAGATCGGAAAACACCCGCACCTTTTTCTACATTTGTAGCATCAATTTTGGATTGCGCCCGTTTATACTATTATGAGAACACGCTCGGGATCTTTTGCCACATTACAATTATTTCGGTTTGCAGGTGCGGGAGACCAATTGTCTGCATTTAAAGACATGGGCCTGCGATCCCTTGAAAATAGGGTTAAAGCCCCCATTTTTTCCCGCCATATGGGAAGCGGAGCGGGAAGTGGGTTTAGTTTGTGGCCAGATTGGAGTACCTATGGATATTTTGCTATTTGGGAAAATCGGAAAGATGCTGATCAGCATTTGCGGGGGCAGAATTATGCTCTTCCCTGGGCTGAATATGCGATAGAAAAACTCAGTGCTCAGATGAGGTGTGTTCAGGTTCAAGGTAAATGGGATGGAAAAGAACCCTTGTGCCCGAGCTCAAGCCGCAAATCTGACCGCATCGCCGTGCTCACCCGGGCGCGTGTTCGGTTTTCTCGCTTACACCGCTTTTGGGGGCATGTTGGACAAGCCGCTCGAGCCATAGAGCAGGCGCCGGGTTGCTTATTTACGAAAGGGGTGGGTGAATGGCCGCTGGCGATGCAGGCGACCTTTAGTATATGGGAGTCCGCCGAGGCTATGCGCGAGTTTGCCTACACCAGCAAAGGGCACAAAGAAATTGTACAAAAAACGCGTCGCGAAAACTGGTACAGTGAAGATATGTTTGCTCGATTTGAAATCGAAGATCTATCAGGTAGCTACCGCGACTTAAATACATCCATAATATGAAGCTATTACATCATAAGATTTTAGGAAAAGGCGAACCCGTAATTATTCTTCACGGGCTTTTTGGAATGCTGGATAATTGGAAATCATTTGCGCGTTCTATGGCATCAGATTATCAGCTCATTTTAGTTGATCAGCGAAATCACGGACGGTCATTTCACGATCCCGAAATGAACTATGCGCTGATGGCAGAAGACGTAGAAAGGTTGATGGACTCTTTGGAAATTGATCGGGCGACCCTACTTGGACATTCGATGGGTGGGAAAACAGCCATGCAATTTGCAAAAGACTTTTCCACGCGAGTGGATCAATTGGTTGTTATCGATATCGGCCCTCAGGCATACCCTCCCGGGCATGGATTTATTTTCGATGCCTTGAAAGCAGTTCCGGTCAATCAGATTGGGAGTCGATCCGAGGCTGAAGAGATTTTAGCGAAATCCATTTCCGAGAAGTCCATTCAACTCTTCTTACTGAAAAACCTCAAAAGAGGTCCAAATGGTAATTACAGTTGGCGAATGAACTTAACTGCCATCGAGAACCATTACGAAGAGATTTTATCGGGAATTGAGATAAATGAACGGATAAAAGCGCCTACGCTGTTCGTTAATGGGACTCGGTCCAGTTATATCCGCGAAGAAGATGAAGAAACCATACGCAATAAATTTCAGGAAGTAGAGTTTCAGCATTTAGAAACAGGACATTGGGTCCATGCTGAGCAGCCGGAAAAACTGGAACAGGGCGTTAAGCGTTTTTTGCAAAAACATGTCGAAAAATAGTTTCTATATTCGCTATTAGAGAGTGAGATGAAAACGCTCTCCATCACTAAACCATCAATCGCAACATTATATGATTAAGCGTCAACTCATACTCATAAGCTTATCTCTTGTTTTCTTATCGAATCAATTGGGACCGGCTGAAAACAACCGCTATTTTGAGATTAGTAAGAATTTAGAAATTTTTGCTGCTCTTTATAAAGAACTCAACCATTCCTATGTGGATGAGTTGGACCCTAGTTCTCTCATGCGCACAGCCATAGACGCCATGGTGGAATCTATGGATCCCTATACCGTGTTCTTTTCTGAATCTGAGATCGAACGATATCAGCTGGAGAAGGAAGGGAAGTACGAAGGGATAGGTGCAAAGATTGTAGAAATTGATGGCTACCTTACCATTACCCAACCTTATCGGGATTATGCTGCAGATGATGCGGGATTAAAAGCGGGTGATCAGCTTATAGGAATAGGTGGGATGTCCATTGAGGCCATAGGGTTAAATAAGGCTAAGCTTATGTTGCGCGGAGCCAGCGGAACGGGGCTGCGACTGAAAGTGAGACGACCAGGTACAGGAGAAGAAATAGAAGTTGAGCTATTCCGGGAGCAGATATCATTACCTAATGTACCCCATAAAGAGCTCGTAGCTCCCGGATTGGGATACGTCAACTTATCCACCTTTACCCAGCAGGCGGGATCCAATGTTAAACAGGCTATAGAGCGCCTGATGCAAGATAACGACGGTGATCTGGACGGGCTTATCTTAGATTTACGGCAGAATGGAGGTGGACTATTGAGTGAAGCTGTCAACTTAACTAATCTGTTTATTCCTAAAGGTGAGGTCGTGGTGAGCACGCGCAGTAAAGTAGAAGAGAGAGATCAGCTTTTTCGGACGAGAAGCGCTGTTAGTTATGAGAATTTACCCATAATAGTGTTAGTAGATGACCGTTCAGCCTCAGCTTCCGAGATTGTATCGGGTGCATTGCAGGATTATGACCGAGCCGTTATTATGGGACAGCGTACTTTTGGAAAGGGACTGGTGCAAAATGTCAAGAAACTGAATTACAATAATCAAGTAAAAATCACTACAAGCAGATACTATATTCCCAGTGGCCGTTCCATTCAAAGCGCGAAGTATATAGATGGTGAAGCGATAAACATTATAGATTCAGCGAGTCAGGGTAATCGGTATAAGACAAAGGCCGGTAGAGTCGTCTATGGGGGTGGGGGCGTTTTGCCTGATGTGCAGATGGACCCCTTTCAGGATGAAGAGGTGTTAGCTGCTCTTGAAAAGCAGCATGCGATTTTCAAGTTTGTCACAGAGTATATCGCGGAAGGGGTTACGGTGGAGGATCCACGAAGCTACGAGTTTGAAGATTACGGTCTTTTTTTAGACTATGTAGAATCCGATGCGGTACAGTTGGAGTTCGCGGCAGAAAAGGAAATACGTGAACTGAAAGAAGTCGCCAAGAAATACGGCTATTGGGAAGAGATTGAAAAAGAGATATCAAAAGCTCAAAGCCGTATTATAGATGCCAAACGAAAAGCACTATCTGATCATGAGGAACTCATTTCAAATATGATTGCGGAAGAAGTGGTGTCGCGTTTTGAGTATTTAGAAGGAAGATTAATCCGCAAGTTGCAGTATGACCCTGAGATTAAAGCTGCTGTCGACCTACTCAATGACCCGGAACAGTACAAGCGTGTTTTGTCGCCGAACTAATTATTATGGCTTTTTTTATTGGAATTGAAACGGGAACAGATGTGTGTTCGGTGGCTTTATTTGAAGAAAGCAGGTTAATTGCTTTGAAGGAAGAAGTAGGGCGCGTACATAGTGAGAAAACAGCTATCTTTTTTAAGGATTGTTTAGAGCAAGCTGGGCTGCGCCCTAAGGATATCTCTTCTGTAGGCGTGAGTATAGGTCCAGGTTCGTATACCGGACTCCGTGTCGGGCTCTCTGTTGCAAAGGGGTTTTGTTACGCCACCAATACAGACCTGGTGGCTATTGATTCTTTAGCTGTGCTGGCTGCGGGATCCAGGGAGAAGCTGGGGGAAACGGGCAAGATTGTTCATTGTCCTATGATTGACGCTCGACGTATGGAAGTGTATACGGCCTTCTATTCCGTCACAGGTGCGGAGTTGGAAGCTACTGAAGCAGTGCTTCTAGATTCGGATTTTTTCGAGAACCGGTATCGAGATTGCGATATGGTATCCTTAAGTGGGGACGGAGTGGATAAAGTGATGGATATGGTAGGTTTGCCCGAGCGCTGGCAAGATAGCGGAGTTCGATCATCTGCTCGACATATGGGCACGCTCATTAAGAAGCACTGGGAGGCGGGGAATATAGCTTCTGTGGCCTATACGGTACCAAAATATTTAAAAAAACCTAATATAACGCAGTCTAAGAAAACTCTTCTCTGAAAAAAAGCGTTATAACTTCAGATGTAAAAGTTTAGTATAGAAACGGTTGATTTGTATGGCTTTACATATATTTTAATCGCGAATTAAAAAACTGGTACAGTTTATGCATTAGTCCTATGTATAATCTAATAACACAAAACCGGAACAATGAGTAAGGACAAGAACGAAAATGTTACATTACGAGAAGGAGGTGATAAAGACATCCATTTGGACTATGCAGATTTGAGAAAAGCTGTATTGGTACTTCGCGCTGTCAATCACAAGTTACGTCAGCGCATCATCAATTTACTTGAGGAAAACGAATCCCTCACCGTAACAGATATTTACATCAAGCTTCGTTTAGAGCAAAGTGTGGCATCTCAGCATTTAGCCATTCTTCGTCGGGCAGGTGTAGTAAATACAGATCGTGACGGTAAATTTATTTACTATTCGATCGATAATGAGCGATTAGCTCAAATCAGCCGATTAGTGGAAGATTTAGCGAGTTAAACACATACTTTACATAAAGCTTGTAATTTGTTTGATAGAGAATGAGTTACAAACTTTTTTCAAAAAATTTTTACAGTCCAAAATAACTGATAATCAACGAGATAAGACCTTTTGATTAAAGTTTTACTCTATGCGTGCCCATGCCGACCTTTGAATTACGATTTTTTATATGCATATTTGTTTCTACTTAGGTCACATATCAATAAATAAGAAAACGCATGGAACGGACAACAGTTACATTTAACAAGGAGCATCTCAAGACTTCGGTTGAGATGCTTCGCGCATTGGCGCACCCCTTACGGCTAAAAATTCTGGAGTATATTGATCGTCGCGGTACGGTCAATGTGAACAAAATCTACCAGGGATTGGGTATTGAGCAATCAGTTACCTCGCAGCATCTTCGGATTATGCGACTGGCTGGTGTCTTAAATGCTCGACGTGAGGGTAAGTTTGTATACTACAGTATACATTATCCGACAGTATTACGGGCTGAAAAGGCCATGAAAAATTTTATAGCTGCAGAAAAATCATCCCCAGTGGAGAGTTAAAATCTACTCTACTTTTTTTCAGCTTATGATTTCGTTCCATCCCATCAACAGTAAACTTACTTATCGATTCGTCCCGCAGATCATTCTGCATGACAATAAACACCTAATCTTGCACTGAATTAAAGGTCTTCAGTTTGAGGCTGGGTAGACGATGAGGTATTCTCTTTTTGACTAACAAAAAAGTCCCGGTAAAAAAGTAATAACATAGCTACGCCTATGCTAATGGCGCTATCGGCGATGTTGAATACCGGTTTGAAGAATTCAAATTTCTCACCACCCCAAAATGGGAGAAATTCAGGCCAGGTAAAGGAAAATAACGGAAAATACAGCATATCCACCACTTTCCCCATTAGAAAAGGACCATAGCCTCCTCCCTCAGGCATAAACACTGCGGGTTCTCCATATACAGAGGATTCCGAGAATAAAACACCATAGAAGAGGCTGTCAATAATATTACCCAAGGCACCGGCCAATATGAGCCCTAAACTAATAAGTAAGCCCAGCCGTTCTTTGACTTTGAGTAAGGTATGAATGAGGTAAACTAAAAATAGAGCGGCAAAAACTCTGAAGAGGGTAAGAAATATTTTCCCCCACTTTCCTCCAAACGCCATTCCAAATGCCATGCCTTCATTTTCCACAAAGTGAATGCGCGCCCAGCTTTGCCCAAAGATGAGAAATTCCTCTCCATAGTTCATCTGTGTTTTGATCCAAAATTTAGAGGCTTGATCAAGGATGAGCACCAGAATAACGACTAGAATGACCCAAAAGATTTTCTCTTTATTTGTCTTCATGATTGACTTATATTAAGACTTTCGTCCTTGCTTAGCTTCAATGGACAGGGTGGCATGAGGTACTGCCAACAATCGATTTTTGGAAATGAGTTTACCCGTCTCCCGACAGACCCCGTATGTTTTCTTTTGAATTCGCTCTTTTGCATTTTGGAGATGTTGAATGTGTTTGCGCATGCGTCCGGCATGCTTCACAGCGGATTCATTCTCCACAGATAAAGCGCTATCTTCCATTCCCTTTACCTTTTCGTTTTCATTCTCCTTGAGGAGGCGCTCGTAATATTCTAGTTGGCTTTGGGCTCGCTCAAGTTTCTTATCTATTAAAGCTTCGAACTCCTTGAGATCCTCATCAGTGTATCGGGTTTTCATGGAATCACTCATGTTTTTAAGGATTTAAATGGGGTAAAGAATTAGCCTAATTAATTTCATCGGCCAATTAAAAGTGGCTGCAAATATACGTTTTTATGTTGTCGTTGCTATAGGGTTGGGCGATCAAATCATAGAGGCTATAGCAACCCATTATTTTAGCATTTTTTTGAGTTTTATGGCAAGGGCATACTCAGCAAAGGTCTAAAAACCAGCTTTTTGCCGAAAAATTCGCATGCAGCTCGTTTTTTATTTATATTTGTAGGAGACAAAAAAATTATTATGAAGCTTTTACGTGTTTTATTCTTAGGATTATTAGTATTTTCAGCTATTTCTCTTTCAGCTCAGATTGAAGATGAGGCTCCTGTTGAAAGTATGAAAGTCCAGGAACAAGAAGAGGAAAGTACCGATCAACTTATATATCAAAAGTCCTTTGGCCTAAAAACGGGTTACTATACCACGATTGGTCTCAGCTATAACCAGTTTTTCACGAATCGGTCTGCTTTCAATGTAGATTTAGGGTATAGAATTCCCGGAGGATGGTTAGGAAATGGAGAGAATACGCGAATTGGTGCCATTCTTTCTTATGAGTACCACTTGGCACTCAACTCGAATCCGGATCGACTTTGGACTGCTTTTGGAACAGCAGGTTTACATATTGGACAGGCAGATTATTCAGAAAGAGGTGGTCTTAGAGATTACGGTGAAACATTTATGACTTCAGGCCTTACTTTTGGTCTGGGATTAAGTGTGAGATGGGGACGTATTAATTTAAGCGGGGCCTGGATGCCAGCCTACGACTTCCTTAACCATGAATATGGAGGTGGAGAGTTTTATGTCTGGCGTTGTTCCCATGTTGCCGCAAGGTACATGTTCTAGAATACTTAGGTTTTAATTCCCTGTTTCGGCCGAAATTTAAACTTGAGATGCAATGCTTGTCAGTATCACCATTTTAGAAGCATAATCGCTATCTGGCTTTTTCACTTTTTTTATTCCCTTTAGTACCTTAAGTTTACTTCGTTTGTTTTAGGTTTATTTCAAAACGAAAAGGGAATTGTCGTGTTTCGCCAAATACCAATAATCACTATCTTTTTGTGGGGCCTTTCCTTTTGGGTAGCAGGTCAGAGTACTGAGGCTTTATCGTTTTTTGAAGCGGGTCGGGATAGCTTAGAAGTCGGAAAATCCGATGCGGCTATTTCTTTATTTTCTCAAGCTATTCAGCTTGACCCTCAGTATTCTTCCGCATTCCTCAACAGGGGGAATGCAAAAATAAATACACCTGAAGAGGCCCTAAAGGACTACAATCAGGCTATTAAAATCGACCCAAATTACGCCAAAGCGTACTTTAATCGCGCATATGTAAAAACGCGATTGGGTGATTTGCAGGGTGCGATCTCGGATTATGAACAAACAATTGTGGTAGATAGTACCTTTAAAGAAGCTTATGTTAATTTGGGGAATGTCAAGTTGAGGTTAGGGGATACCTTGGGCGCTTCTTATGATTATACTCAAGCCATAAGTATTTTTAAGCAATACGCGCTGCCATACAATAATCGCGGAATAGCCTATATGGGCTTGAATAAGTTTGATTTGGCCATGGCTGATTTTGATAAAGCTATACAGCTTGCGCCTCCGAATGCCTTGGCTATCAGTAATAAAGGATTATTGTATTACGAAATGGGTGATTTGGAGCGGGCCTTTCAGCTCTTCAATAAAGCTATCCAGATCGAGAATAGGATGTATAGAGCTTATACTTACCGAGGCATGGTTCATCGGAAGCAGGGGAATTTAAAGGCAGCAATGGATGATTATAATCGAGCTCTTGCCATTGATTCGTCGTGGTGGATGGGATATAATAATCGGGGTCAGCTAAGAACCCTATTAGGCCAAATGCAGGAAGCAAAGGCTGATTTTGATAAAGCCATCAATATGCGACCCGAATACGCTTTGGCTATTTACAATAGAGGTCAGGTCAAGCAAGGGATGGGCGAAAATCGGTCAGCAATTCGAGATTTTAATCGGGTTTTGGAGCTACAGCCTCATTTTTGGAAGGCATATGCCGCTCGCGCCGTTTCCAAAAGAGAATTGGGGCTTTATTCTGCCACAATTTTTGATTGTACTATGGCACTTTCAATCGAGCCTAATAAACCAACAGTGCTGCATAACCGAGGGGTGGCTTATTATGAAATCAAGGAATATGATAATGCGCTTTCGGATTTCAATTTAGCCATTGATCTCAGACCCAATTACGGAGAAGCTTTTTTTAGTCGTGGACTCACGTACCGAGACATGGGGAAATATGATAAGGCCATTTCGGATTTTTCCCGATCTATTGCACTTGAGGAATCTTTAGCAAAATCTTTTGGCAACCGCGGATTTTGTAAGGCTCAGCTAAACGATATAGAAGGTGCGCTTTTGGACTACAACCATTCCTTGGAGCTAAACCCCAGCAATTCACTTGTTTATAACAATAGGGCATCTAGCTTAATACAACTGGAAAGCCCCAGAGAGGCTTTAGCAGATTATAATACGGCCATTCGTCTTGATCCTAAGTTCGCTGAAGCTTACAATAATCGAGGCCGGCTCTGGATACAATTAGGAGATACAGACCAGGCGGTTGCTGATTTCTCACAGGCGATTTCCAACAAAAAGAACTATGTCAACGCCTATGGAAACCGGGCTTTAGTTTATGCGGCTGAAGGCCAGAAAGTAGAGGCGATTAGCGATTGGAATCGTGTTCTTGAAATCAACCCAACCTACGTCCTGGCCTTAAATAACCGTGGGGTGCTATATCACGAGGTAGGCGAAAACTTGAGTGCGCTGGCTGATTTCACTTCAGCGATTCGCTTTAATTCCGACTATGTTGAGGCCTACGTAAATCGCGGTATAACTTACCAGGAGCTCGGTAATTACTCGTCCGCCATTCAGGACCTTACCCGGGCCATCGAGTTGGATAAAACTGAGGAAAATGCTTTTATATATAGGGGGCTCGCTCACTTCGAATTAGACTCCTTCGATCGAGCTGAGTCTGACCTTCAAAAAGCACTTGAACTCAAAGAAAATAGTAAAAGAGCCCGTTGTTTTTTAGGTGTAGTTGCTGCAGGAAGAGGAAACGATAAAAAGGCTTTGTCCTACTATCAGGCAGCTCTTGAGGCAGATCCTACATTTCCGGATACTTATTATCACATGGCGCGACTTAAACAAAAGCAAGGGTATTATAAAGGTGCGATAGAAGATTACACTATGGCACTAAAGCAAGGAGGTAATGCTTTGTCCATATATAATGGTCGCGCTCAAGTATTTTTAGAGATCGGTGAAATTTCTAAAGCTTGTGAAGATTGGCAAAAGATGAATGAGACAAATAGCCGAATGGCTCGACAAGAACTGAGAAGGTATTGCGAGTGAGGAGAAGGGGGAATTATTTTAGCATGCTTATATTGGGTCATTAACCGCAGTGATAAAAAAATGGTAAAAAAGCAGGATCCGGATAAAGCTCTTTATAGAGCCTTCTGTCAGGAGAGTAATCTGTGGCTTTTTATTCAGCCTTGGTGGCTTGATGCAGTCTCTAAATCCAGATGGAATGTAGTTTTAGACATTCGCGGAGGTCGGATTATGGGTGGATGGATCTATTGCAAGGCTAAAAAATTTGGGATTCCTTATCTTACAAATGCTCCTTTATCACCTTATCAGGCGTTCTTTTTTAATTACCCTAAAGATTTGAGTTCTAAAAGACGATTGTCCTTTGAAGAAGAGGTGTTAAAAAATTTAGTGAAAAAGCTTCCAGGAATGAGGTATTATAGTCAGAAACTACACCCTCGACAAAAGAATTTGATGCCACTACTATGGAAGGGGTTCTCAGTTAGGATAAGGTATACATATGTTTTAGAGAAGTTAAATGACTTAGGAGTGATTTGGGGTAATTTCTACTCTTCAACTCGAAAGTCAATCCGTAAAGCGGAAAATAGATACAGCTTGAGACTTGTTGAATCTCATGATCCAAAAGTTGCATACGATTTCCATGAAAAGTCGATGAGTCGAAAAAGAGAGCCCATACAATTTAGCATGAACCAACTTCAGCGCCTAGATGAGGAGCTACTAAAAAGAAATCAAAGGAAGATTCTCATAGCTGAGGACCCAAGCGGGGTGATTCATGGGGCTGTATACATAGTTTGGAATTCCGATACTGCATACTATTTGTTGGGAGGCACCGATCCTGATCTTCGACACAGTGGCGCTTCAATATATCTTATTTGGGAAGCTATTAGACTTATGTCGAAAAAAGTGGATCGGTTCGATTTTGAGGGAAGTATGATTCCAACTGTTGGCCGGGTTTTTCGATCTTTTGGTGCCAAACAGAATCAATATTTTCAGGTGAAAAAATATAGATTTCCATTGAACCTATTAAAAATATGGCGGGATTAAACTATAACATAGCGTATTACCTTTCGGTAAAAAACCCCAAAATAGTTGCTGCAGTAAGCTATGTTTTGGATCATATGGGACGTGATTATAATATTGTATTTCGTTCTGTTGTAAAAAGAGAGGATGCAATAATCTTAATAGGTAATGATGCGGATACTGACTTTGAGTTAGCCATAAGTCCACTTCTAAGCTATTTTGAAGGTGAAGAGAGGATACCTCCATTTGTAAAGCTGGACAGCATTCCTGTGATCTATGCAATTACTAGGCCCGATTACATACTATCTGCCTTTTTCCTTCTAAGCGGCATGCAGGAGTGGGTGTCTGATAAGAGAGATAAATGGGGTCGATTTCCTTATACTGGCAGCCTTCAAGAGGAATATGGAGAGGCTCAGGAGGCATGGGTCGACCAATTTTTTGAGC
>Ga0209943_1000155_pt1 | contig 47031 bp, 44 predicted proteins | sample SalPonR1_B_D2_MG_FD_185698 | JGI IMG/M metagenome (GOLD analysis project Ga0209943, IMG submission 185698) | Salt pond soil microbial communities from South San Francisco under conditions of wetland restoration - Salt Pond MetaG R1_B_D2_MG... ... | reverse complement strand
ATCTTGATGCGCCAATAGTAAGGGTTGGAGCCAAATTCACGCCGGTTCCATTCAGCCCGACGCTTGAAGAGGCATACAGGCCAAAGATGGAAGACATAATCGATGGCGTTAAGGGAATGTTCTAGTTTTTCACCTTATTGCAACGAAAGGAGAAAAAAATGGATTTCACTAATAAAGTAGTAGTAGTAACAGGCGGCAGCCAAGGAATAGGAAGATCGATTTGCATGAGTTTTGCAAAAGCTGGAGCAAAAGTGTTTATTTTCGATGTCAATGAGGCTGGCGCAAGAAGTGTGGCTGATGAAATTGTTGAAGATGGCGGTTTTGCAGAGGTCTATAAAACTGATGTTTCAGATTATCAAAATGTTGAGGCAAACATATCATCTATCATGAAAGAAAATGGAAGGATTGATGTTTTGGTCAACAATGCTGGAATAGTCGACAGCAGGCCGCTCGTTGAACTGAATGACCGGGATTTCGACAGGGTCATAAGCATAAACCTCAAGGGAGTATTCAATACATGCCATAGTGTTTTGCCGATTATGATGGAGCAAAAGTATGGCAAGATTGTAAACATAGCATCAATAGCCGGCAAAGTTGGAGGAGGCATATTCGGAAATACCGTCTACGGAACATCCAAAGCCGGTGTGATAGCCCTCACCAAGGGATTGGCAAGAGAAGGCGGACCATATGGCATAAATGCAAATGCAATATGCCCTGGACCGGTAAACACTTCAATGATTGCCGATTTCAAAGGCGAAGCAAGAGCCAATTTTTTAAAGGGCATTCCTCTTAGAAGATTTGCAGAACCGGCAGATATTGCAAATGTGGCTATTTTCCTTGCTTCCGATGAAGCCAGACATGTTTCGGGCGAGATAACCGATGTTGACGGCGGAATAATGAGAGACTAAGGAGAGCTTGAAATGACAATGATGAATGCAATAGTAAAAACGGCTCCCGAAGCAGGGGCGGTATACAAAAAAGTTGAGATGCCAAAGCATAAGTCTGATGAAATATTGATTAAGGTGAAAGCTGCAGCGGTTTGCGGTACAGATCTTCACATTCATGATTGGAACTCTTGGGCCGAAGGCGTTGGAATGAACCTTCCATCTGTTATGGGGCATGAATGCTCGGGTGAAATAGTGGCTGTCGGCGACGATGTAAAGAATCTGAGTGTAGGCGACTATGTTGCTGTAGAGACCCATATACCTTGTGGAGAGTGTTACCAGTGCGAAAATGGAGAGCAGCATATATGCCGGAATCTTAAGATGTTTGGCATTCACACAGACGGTTGCTTTGCAGAATATGCAGCTGTTCCGGCAATCGTAGTGAGAAAAATCTCCGAGAACATTCGTCCGGAAGTTGGAGCAATGCTTGAACCATTGGGTGTTGGATTCCGGGCAGGCCTTGAAATGCAGGTGGCAAGCAAGAAAGTTGCAGTAATAGGATGTGGACCGATAGGACTTTTGGCAATAGCATCAATAAAAGCATTGGGGGCTGCGGAAATCTATGCGGTCGATATTATTGATGAAAGGTTGGAATTGTCTGAGGATCTTGGTTCGACATACCGCTTCAACTCAAAAGAAGTTGATGTGGTTGAAGAGATAATGAAGCTTACTGCTGGTGTTGGAGTTGACGCTTTCATAGACGCATCGGGTAATGTTCATGCAATAAACCAGGGTTTCAAGTTTCTCCGCAAGGGAGGACAGGTCGGACTTGCGGGACTTCCATCCAAACCTATTTCATTGGATTTGGGTTCCGATGTGGTATTCAAGGAAGCTAAAATAACCGGTTTCCACGGTCGCAAGATGTTTGACACTTGGACAAAAATGGAAAATATGCTTTCGAACAATTTGCTTTATGTAGATCCTGTGGTAACCCATGTCATGCCTTTGGAAAAATACCACGAAGCTGTGGAACTTTTGAAGGCGGGAAAAGGAAGCAAAATTATATTGCAGCCATAGGTCTTAAATATAAAGGTTGTCAAAAAACGCAAAAGAAAACAAGAGGAGGAGCAAAATGAAAAGAATCTTAGCATTATTGATGGTACTTGTCATGGTAGTAGGAGTATTTGCCGGATGTTCTTCAAAACCAGCCGAAGAGGGCGGAGCTGAAGAAGTAGAAGCAGTACACTTGAAAATGAACCTGACAACAAACGAAAATTCAACATGGTTTTTGGGAGCATCTAAGTTCAAGGAAATCGTTGAAGAAAAAACTGATGGGAAATATATCATAGACATATTCCCGAGTGAGCAGCTTTCGGGCGGAAACCAGGTTAAGGGTCTTGAAATGGTTCAAACAAGCACAACAGACCTTGATATCCACTCGACTATAATTTACACTATCATGGATCCTAAATTTACAGTTGTAAACATGCCTTGGATGATTCCGACTTATGAAGAGGCTGATGCAGCAATGGCTGGAGAAGGCGGACAAGCCATCTTCGAATTGGCAAAAGAAAACGGTGTTGTTCCATTGGCTTTTGGTGAGTCAGGATACAGACAAATAACTAATAGCGTTCGTCCTATCACTGAAGCTGCAGATCTTGACGCAATCAAGCTTAGAGTTCCTGGAATCAAAATGTTCGTAGACCTGTTTGATGTATTGGGAGCTAACCCGACAACAATGGACTTCGCAGAAGTGTTCACTTCATTGCAACAGGGAACTATCGACGGACAAGAGAATCCTCTCGACATCATCAAATCTTCAAAATTGGAAGAAGTGCAGGAATATCTTTCACTTTGGAACTATGTATATGACGCTCTTCTCATGAGTGCAAGCACAAAAACTTGGGAAAGACTTACAGACGAAGAAAAAGTAATCTTCCAAGAGGCTGCTACAGAAGCAATGAACTACCAAAAAGAGCAGAACAGAGCTAAAGATGAAGAAAACCTTGCCTACTTGAAAGAGAACATGGAAGTAGTTGAAGTTACTCCTGAAAAAATAGCTGAATTCAAGAAATTGGCCAAGCCGGTATACGAATCTTATGAAGAGATTATCGGAATGGAGCTTCTTGAGACATTTGGATACGAGAAATAAGAGTTTAATTAAGAGAGTGTGTATGGACCCTTTATGGGTCCATACGGCTCTTGAATTTGTCAAAGGAGGTTAAACATGAAAAAAGTTATCAATAATTTCGAAGAATATTTTTTGGCTGTAAGCTTGGTAATTATGGTAGCGATTAACTTTGGGAATGTGTTGTCGAGATATTTCATCCACACTTCATGGGCTTTTACTGAAGAACTTTTAGTTATCCTTTTCGTATGGAATACAATGTTGGCTTCAGCCATGGCATTCAAACACGGAGCCCATTTAGGGCTAAGCGTATTGACGGATTTATTCCCAGATCGATTCCAAAAGTATGTAGTTATTTTTGGGGCAGTTTTAACAATTGGACTTATGGCGCTACTTGCGCGTTATGGTGTTGACATGGTTGCAAACCAAATCAAATATAATCAAAAGACTCCGGCAATGGATTTGCCTGAATGGATTGCCAGCTTATCCATAACATTTGGTGCCATTGTTATAATATTCAGAGTTGTTCAGGCTACAGTTTTAGATTTGAGACAAAAGAAAATAAAAATGCAATTGAAGGAAGGAGGGGAATAAGATGGCATTGACATTGTTCGGAACATTTTTCATTTTGCTTATTTTAAATATTCCAATAGCCGTATCGCTTGGACTTTCGACAATAATATCTTTGGTTCTAAATGACTTTCCGCTATCCATGTTTCCTTCAATGATGTATGCGTCAATAGGAAAATTCACATTGTTGGCGGTGCCGTTTTTTATTTTGGCTGGAATCATTATGGAATACGCAGGAATATCGAAAAGACTTATTAAACTTGCAAACGTAACAGTTGGGCACCTAAAGGGCGGACTGGCTCTGGTTACTGTAATTGTGTCGGTTTTCTTTGCCGCTATTTCAGGTTCCGGACCAGCAACGGTTGCAGCTCTTGGAACAATACTAATACCGGCAATGGTTTCGGCGGGTTATGACAAAGGAATGGCTTCTGCTTTGGTTGCCTCTTCGGGCGGTATTGGAATAATCATCCCGCCAAGCATAGCCTTTGTAGTTTTCGGAGTTTTGGCCGAAGTGTCTATAGGAAAGCTTTTTATCGCAGGAATAATACCGGGCATGCTTGTAGGTTTGGCACTTGTGCTTGCAAGTCTTTATATGCTCAGAAAAAATGAAAATCTTGTCAAAATGGAAAAAAGTTCGGGTAAAGAAGTTTGGGATGCCTTCAAGGATGCCTTTTGGGGTCTCATGACTCCGGTTATTATACTTGGGGGAATTTACGGTGGATTCATGACTCCTACAGAAGCAGCCGGCGTTGCTGTTGTTTATGGAATGTTTGTAGGACTATTCATATACAAGGAAATAAAATTGAATAAACTCGGTGAGTTGTTCGTCAAGGCATCAATATCTTCAGCAACTGTAATGTTCATTGTTGCAAATGCAAGTGTCTTTGCCTGGCTTCTCACTACTGGAAGGATTGCATCCACTATGGCTGCGGGTCTTCTTGGAATAACGAGCAGTAAGATTGGAATACTTCTTATTATGAATCTTATTTTTCTTGTTTCAGGATGTTTCATCGACGCCATATCAGCCTTCTATATTTTGGTGCCGATAATGCTTCCGATTGTTAATGAAATCGGAATGGATCCTGTATTGTTTGGTGTATTTATGACAGTAAACCTTGCAATAGGTCTCGCAACACCACCTGTTGGAATCAATCTTTATGTTGCGTGCAACATAGTGAATTTACCTTTGAAAGAAATTTCATACAAGGTGCTGCCATTCATTTTTGCAATGCTTGTTGCTCTTATGATGATAACATTCATCCCACAGATTACTTTATGGTTGCCAAGTGTAATGGGCATGTAGTAAAAGCTTAAAATTCAAATTGCTTCTTTATAGTACAAACAAATGCAAAAATCGTACCTTTAGCACTGTTCAAAAAATGAGCGGTGCTAAAATTTTGAGCACACAAACTAATGCCTTGCAATAGCAGAGCTGATATGGAGGGCGGGAATATTCTGCTCAAATTTTGAGCAGAATGCCGCTGGGGAAATTAAAATAGTATTGAGGGCAAAACCCGGTAAAAAAAGCCGGAAAGCCTGAAAACAGCGAGAACTTGCAAATAAAGAAAGAAATATTGAAAGTTGGCACGCAAGTTGCATTTATACAGTGACCGTAGGAAAAAAAGATTCAATGTATACAACAGGAGGTGTCACAATGGTTAAGAAAGAACTTTTGGAAAATTTTTATACCACAATGGTTAAAATAAGGGCCTTTGAAATGCGTATAGAAGAATTTTCATTGAAAGCGGAAGTCCCTGGCTTTGTTCACTTGTATATAGGGGAAGAGGCAATAGGAACAGGGGTCATGGCTAACCTGACGCATGCGGACTACATTCAAAGCACGCACAGAGGCCATGGTCATTGCATAGCCAAGGGTGCTCAGACAGACAGGATGATGGCGGAAATATTCGGAAAGAAGACAGGCTATTGCAAAGGCAAAGGCGGATCAATGCATATAGCTGACTTTAGCGTAGGAATGCTTGGAGCAAATGGAATAGTTGGTGGAGGATACACCCTGGCAACAGGAGCAGCCCTTGCAGAAAAAATAAAAGGGACAGACACAGTTTCAGTAGTATTCTTCGGAGACGGAGCATCAAACAGAGGAACATTCCATGAGGCAATGAATATGGCCGCGGCATGGAAGCTCCCCATAGTATTCGTTTGCGAGAACAACGAGTGGGCTTCAACTACGCCCTATCTGACAACGACAAGCGTAAAAGACATAGCAGACCGGGCAGTCGGATACGGAGTTCCAGGAACAATATGCGACGGAAACGATGTATTCGAAGTATATGAAACTGCAAAAGAAGCAATAGAAAGAGCAAGAAAAGGCGAAGGACCTTCCATCGTCGAGTGCAAGACATACAGAATAAAAGGGCACTTCGTAGGAGACCCCGAGAACTACAGGACAAAAGAAGAAGTCCAGAAGCGTTTCACAGAAAACGACCCGATTACAAGATTCGAAGAGAAGGTTCTTGCAGAGGGACTCATGACAGAAAAGGAACTTGAAGCAATAAGGGAAGCCGTAGAAGTCGAAATAGAGGCAGCAGTAGCCTTTGCTCATGAAAGTCCGTATCCGGATGCTGAAGAGCTTTATGATGATCTTTATGTGGATGGAGGTAGTGCAGAATGAGAAAAATAACATTTTCCGAAGCAACAAGAGAAGCAATGGCTGAAGAAATGAGAAAAGACGACACCATTTTCGTAATGGGAGAAGATATAGCCAGGCAAGGTGGAATATTCGGCCAGTTCGCCGGTCTGCCAGACGAGTTCGGATCAGAAAGAGTGAGGGACACCCCCATAACAGAGACAGCAATAGTGGGAGCCGCAATAGGGGCTTCACTTGCAGGCATGAGGCCTGTAGCAGACATGCACTTTGCAGACTTTCTTGGAGTAACAATGGACGAAGTCTTCAACCAAATGGCAAAAATAAGATACATGTTCGGCGGACAGACCACTGTTCCAATGGTAATACGAGCACCGGACGGACTCATACGTTCAGCTGCTGCGCAACACTCGCAAAGCATAGAGGCATGGTTCAACAACATTCCTGGAATCAAGGTTGTAGCCCCGTCCAATGCGGCTGACGCAAAAGGACTGCTAAAGGCAGCGCTCAGAAGCGACGACCCCATCATATACTTCGAGAACAAGGACCTTTTCTCAAAGAAAGGCGAAGTTCCAGAAGATGACGACTTCATAGTTCCAATCGGAAAGGCCGCAGTAGTAAAAGAAGGAAAAGACGTCACAATAGTTTCATATTCCATCATGATGGGAATTGCCAACAAGGCCGCTAAAAAACTTGAGGCCGAAGGCTACAGTGTGGAAGTGATAGACCTGAGAACTCTTTCTCCGTTTGACAAAGATACAGTAATAGAATCGGTCAAGAAGACACACAGGCTCTTGATAGCCCATGAGGCAGTCAAAGTTGGAGGCCTGGGATCGGAAGTGGCGGCTGTAGTGGCAGAAGAAGCTATCGACTATCTTGATGCGCCAATAGTAAGGGTTGGAGCCAAATTCACGCCGGTTCCATTCAGCCCGACGCTTGAAGAGGCATACAGGCCAAAGATGGAAGACATAATCGATGGCGTTAAGGGAATGTTCTAGTTAAAAGAAATACGGGTATTGGGTTAATTTATATATAGAAGACCCTAACAGCGGAAAGACCAAGGTTCTTTTGATTGGAGGATGCTATGCATAAATCAGCTGTTGCAACAAGCGAAAAAACAGTAGCTGCCCGCATAATGCCGGACAGCAATCTAGTAGAAGAGATTATAGCCATATGCAAGGAAAACAAGTTGGAAGCAGCATATATTCCAACTTGTATAGGAAGCTTGAAAAAAGCAAGGTTCGTCTATGCTATTCCTGATGATTCGACATATTTTAAAATGGTATACAGCGATCCTGTTGATCTTGACGGTCCGATAGAATTTCTCAATGCGCAGGGTATAGTTGCAAAAGGTGAAAATGGAGAATACCTGGTGCATCTTCATGCCGTTATGAGCGACAAAGATATGAAAGTTTACGGGGGCCATGTTGTAGACGATGGAAATATCGTTTTGGCGACAATGGATTTGGTCCTTAATGAAATCAAAGACATTAATTTAGCGAGAAAATATGACGAAAATAGTGGATTCTATTTCTTTACGCCTGAAGAGGCGTAAAAGGGGGGATTAAAATGGCAGAACTGATTAGATTGCCCAAAATGGGCCTTACAATGGAAGAAGGCACTATTGTAGAGTGGTTTGTGGAAGAGGGGCAGGAAGTAAAGAAAGGCGAAAGATTCTTTGAAGTCGCCACAGATAAAATATCGAATGAAATAGAGGCGGAGTTCGACACGACACTCCTCAAAATAATAGTGACTCAGGATGAAGACGCATTGGTACAGGCGCCCATAGCCATAGTTGGAGAGGCAGGAGAAGACTACTCTGCGCTCATGGCTGATGTCGGAGCTGCTCCATCAAGTAGCGCACCGGCAGAGAAAGAGGTTGAAGTCGAAACAGAAGCTCCGGCAGCGACAAGGGCTCCTGGAGAATACGTGCTTGCTTCGCCGCTTGCAAAGAAAACTGCCAAGGAAAAAGGCGTGGACCTTGAAATGATTGAGGGAAGCGGTCCTGACGGCAGGGTGGTAGAAAAAGACGTGCTTGCAGCAGGAAATGTAAAAGCGTCTCCAATGGCAAAAATAGCCGCAAAAGAAATGGGAGTAAATATAGCAAGCATACAAAAAGACGGACGAATCATGAAAGACGACGTTCAGAAGTATTATCGCAACAGCAGAATAGAAGATCTTGCAGAGCCATCTGACGATGTACAGGCAATGAGCAGAATGAGAAAAGTCGTGGCAAAAAGAATGACAGAGAGCTGGAACACGGCTCCGGCAGTAACATATGACATATCAATAGACATGACAAAACTCATGGCAATGAAAAAAGACTTAAAGCCTTTTGCAAAAATCACATACACAGATCTTATTGTTAAAGTGCTGAGCAGGGTGCTTCTCAAGCATAAAGCCCTAAACTGCAGCATAGAGGGAAACAACATAATCGAAAGAAATTACGTTAACATGGGAGTTGCAGTTGCAACAGACACTGGACTTTTGGTTCCTGTAGTTAAGTACTCAAACATCAAATCCTTAGGAGACATATCCGCAGAAATCAAGGATCTTGCAGAAAAGGGTAGAACAAACCAGCTTGGATCAGACGCTCTTCAGGGAGGGACATTCACAGTATCCAACATGGGTATGTACGAAGTGGAATCCTTCTCGCCCATAATAAATCAGCCGGAAACCGCCATTCTGGGAATCTGCGGCATCAAGAATACACCGGTAGTAAACGATGCCATGGAAATTGAAGTCAAGCCGCTCATGAAACTTTGCCTCACTGCAGACCACAGAGTAGTAGACGGCGCAGTTGCAGCAATATTCTTAAAAGACCTGAAAGAGCATCTTGAGAACCCGGCAGTGCTTGTGATATGAGCATGAAAACGGTAGTAGTAGGGGGAGGCCCGGGCGGATACGTGGCGGCAGTGCGCCTTGCCCAACTCGGGGCGGAAGTTACAGTAATAGAAAAGAGGTATATAGGCGGAACATGCCTCAACGAAGGATGCATACCGACAAAGGTGCTCTTGCACACAGCAGAGCTCTTTGCCACAATGGAAAAAGAATCTCAGTCGCTCGGGCTCAAAGTAGAGGGTATATCCTGCGACTGGGAGGGACTGCAAAAGAGAAAAGAACTTGTGGTAACACAGCTTGTAAACGGAGTGAAAACGCTTTTTAAGTCCCATGGCATAAAAGTCATAATGGGTCAAGCGTCATTTACAAGCGAAAACGAACTTGTAGTCAAATCATCAGACGGTAAAAAACAAATAGTGGAATTCGATAAAGCAATCGTGGCAACAGGATCAGCGCCCGTAATAGCTCCAATACCGGGAGTCGAATCGCCTGGAGTAATAACAAGCAATGAAGCGCTTGCACTTGCCGAAAGGCCTAAAAGTCTTGCAATAATAGGGGGCGGAGTAATAGGCTGCGAATTCGCAAATGTATACTCGGACTTGGGAACAGAAATATCAATAATTGAAATGCTTCCCAATCTTATACCCAACATGGACCAGACAGTAGTTAATGTCCTCAGGGGAAGATTCGAAAGATCCGGCATAAATATAAATACAAATTCAAAAGTTCTGGCAATAAGACAAGTCGGAGACATGACGGAAGTTGACGCAGAGGGTCCGAACGGGCCATTCACAGTAAGTGCCGAGAAAGTGCTTCTCTCAATAGGCAGAAGGCCGGTTACAAAAGGCTTGGGTCTAGAAGAGCTTGGAGCCAAAATGGACAGGGGATTCATCAAAGTCGACAAGCAGATGCGCACAAGCGTAAAGAACATATACGCCATAGGCGACTGCAACGGCGGAGTCCTCCTCGCCCACACCGCATCATCCGAAGGAATGGTTGCTGCAGACCACATAATGAATAAAAATGCGGGAATTGACTTTGCGACAACTCCCTACTGCGTATATACAAAACCCGAACTCGCCGGAGTCGGTATGACAGAAAAAGAAGCTACAGAAAAAGGATATAAAGTCTCAACTGGAGTCTTTCCCCTAAACGGGAACGGAAAATCCATAATAATGGGAGAAGTCGACGGAATAGCAAAATATGTAACAGACAGCAAGACAGGAGAAGTCTTAGGGCTCCATATGGCAGGGCCAAGAGCCACAGAGCTTATTGTTGAAGGCGCCCTTGCAGTTAGGCTGGAGGCTACAATAGATGAGATAACGACGACAATCCATGCCCACCCAACAGTGGGAGAGTCTCTTCATGAAGCCGCCCATGCGGTTCACGGAAATGCAATTCACGTACCAAATAAGAAGAAAAAATAGTTTTAAAACACTCATCTCAATGTCTTCGGAGTATTCTTGTTCAGACAAGGCAGCTCAAGGATAATCTGTTTGACTTGTTGATTAATAACTCTTTCTCTTTGCCTATAGAAGGGCCCGACTTTGTCGGGCCCTTCAGGCTAACGAGAAGCCACTATTTCTGCATTGCCATGTAAAAAAGTGGAAAGAAAAAAGCTAAAAGTGGAAAGTAGAAAGCTAAAAGTGGAAAGTAGAAAGCTAAAAGTGGAAAGTAGAAAGCTGAAAGTGGAAAGAAAAAAGCTGAAAGTGGAAAGAAAAAAGCAAGACATAAAAACAATAATAAAGAAACAATTATGGTCTTGATTGTTTCCGATACTTTCATAATTTTTAAAAGTGCCTTGAAATAGCGGTTTTTAATTAGCCTGTATTGTATAAGAATTCTCTTTTTTTTCACCTTCTTCTCCAGTCGCTTCCTTAATCATGCGAGTTCCACAAGCCCTTTAAAAAGTTTAATAAGCCATATAAAAAAATTATTATGATATTTACAAGGTTTGTGTTAATATGATATATAATCACAAGTTAGGAGGAAAACCATGAAATACATTTTAAATAGTTCTACAGACCCCTACTACAATTTGGCGTTGGAGGAGTACTGTCTCAAGAATGTCGATATGGACGAGGATTATTTCCTTTTATGGCAAAATGCACCTTCGATAATCGTGGGCAAGAATCAGAACACTTTCGAGGAAATCAACCCCAAATTTGTGGATGAAAACAGCATACATGTAGCTAGAAGAATTTCGGGTGGAGGAGCCGTATACCATGATTACGGAAATCTCAATTTCACTTTTGTAGCAAACATTGAGGACGCTGCGACAGTTGATTTCAAGAAATATGCCATGCCCATAATCGAAGCTTTAAAAACTTTGGGTATAAATGCAGATCTTTCGGGAAGAAATGACATAACAATAGACGGAAAAAAAATATCTGGTAATGCGCAGAGGATGTACAGAAAGAAGCTTATGCAGCACGGGACACTTCTTTTCGACGTAAACATACATGACCTTGTAGATTCGCTGAACGTAAAAATGGACAAGATAACATCGAAGGGAATAAAATCGGTAAGAAGCAGGGTTACAAACATAAAAGAGCATCTGGATCGCGAAATTGACATAAAGGACTTTTGGGAGCTTATCCATCAGTATCTTTCGGAAGATGGCAGGTCTGAAGAAATTTTGCTGACAGATGATGAAAAGGCTGAAATAAAAAAAATGAGAGATCAAAGATTCTCGACTTGGGATTGGAATTATGGCGTGTCTCCTAAGTTTGACATTGTCAATGAGAAGCGCTTCCCGGGTGGAAAGATTGAATTCGCCGCAGAGGTAAAGGAGGGCGTAATAGAGTCAATTCGTTTCTTTGGAGACTATTTGGGAATACGTCCGGTTGACGAGGTGGAGGAAAGCCTTTCAGGTCAAAAATTCGAAATCGATTCTGTGAGAACAACGCTTGAACAGTTTTCATTGGGAGAGTATTTCGGCAAAATAACACTTGATGAATTGCTGGAAGTAATGTTTGAGTAGGTCCTTATATAAACAGAAATTTAAGCGGCAATGGCATATGCTCAGGCATTGCCGCTTTTGTTGCGTCAAAATGAATCAGATTGAATACAGCCGGCAATCGCTATGTTTAAGTGGGTTGCACAGCTGGATATTCCTTGTTCCCCGGGACAATTGCCATCTATGCCAGCATTAATGGTCATTCTCTGTATTTTCTAGAATTTTTGTAAGATAGAAAGAAATGTAAGTTATTTGCAATAACTCTGTCAATAACTTGATGTAAAGTACTATATATTTTATAATACAGAGGGTATTCAAATGTCCATGCAGTATAAAAGGACAGATTTGATTTCCAAGGGAGGGAATATGAATGGGCATAAAAATAATTACAGACAGCGCGTGCGATTTGGGCAAGGATATCATCGAGGCATATGGCATAGAAGTCATGCCTTTGTTGGTTAATTATGGTGAGTATGAGCGTCTGGATGGTGTTTCTATTGAGCCTAAAGAACTTTTCGACGGCATGAGAGCCGGAAATGTATATAAAACAGCACAAATTCCGCTTGCAGAATTGATGAAGGTTTTTGAAAGCTACAAGGACAGGGAGTGCCTTTACCTTAGTTTTTCATCAAAACTTTCAGGCACATGCGATACGGCAAGAATAGTAATTGAGAACCTGAGTGAGAAATATCCGGGCCTTGAAAAACGCATAAGAATAGTTGATACAAAATGTGCTTCAGGAGGAATGGGTCTTGTAGTTCTAAAGGCCGCGCAAATGGCTGAAAAGGGATATTCCTTGGATGAAATTGTAGATGCGGCCGATTATTATTCCAGACATATGCAGCATATTTTTACCGTGGATCAACTCGAATACCTTTTCAGGGGAGGAAGGGTTTCCAGAGCCCAGGCTTTAGTCGGAGGATTGCTTAATGTAAAACCCATACTCGATGTTCAGGAAGGTTCATTGATTCCGATTGAAAAAGCGAGAGGGAAGAAGCATTTGCATAAAAGAATGATTGGACTGATTGAAGAAAGGGGCGCAAATCTTGAAAATCAGGTTATCGGCATAAATCATGGCGACGATTTGAAATCGGCGGAAAAGTTTGCAGAAATGATAGAAGAAAGATTCAAACCCAAACACATAGTGATAGATTTTATAGGATGTGCCATTGGGGCCCATTCAGGACCGGGTACATTGGCACTTTTTTTTCTTGATGAAGATCCGCCTATGGGGCAGATAGACCCCATAGCTTAAATGGGAGGAAAACAGCTTCGGAGAAATTTTTCCACACTCCCCTTACGCTAAAACATTGCGCCTCATAAGCCCTGAATTTGGGATTTGGCCAAGGAAACAGTGCAGGAGACACATAAGATGCATTAGGAAATCGCTTTGCCGATTCTAGGGCTTCTATGCAGGCAAACATGCTGACAGGGGGAAAAGAGGTATTACAAAAGGGAAATACCTTATTTACAAGAAAGTTTGCAGGGCGGCAAAACAAACAACAAGCTTGCTTTTAAACGGGAAAAATAGTAATATTGCTAATATAATAATAAAGCAATCATGCGACCCTTACATATATGAAAAAAAGGAGGGTTATATATGACAAAAGAGATTGTAATAAGGTTGAAAGACATAATTGCAGACAAAAAGGCTTCAAATTATAAGGATGTTACAGATTCCATAACACAGAATCTGCAGACTTACCTGGATGAGCGATATGCTGGTCCTGATGAAATGCCTGTAGAGATTGTTGAAATGCTTGCAGTGATACAATTCACGATGGAAGCGCTGATGGAATCGGTATCGGAAGAAGCAGAAAAGAACGGCTTGCCAAGTTTTGACTCGGAAGACATAAATGTCAAGATTCCATCCGACAAGATTATCCAAAACATGATGCATTGATCAGATGACAGATTACAGATTACAGATTGCAGAAAAAGATAAAAGATAAAGATAAAATGATAGAATAAAATTTCCAAAAAACTTCCTTTGGGAGTTTTTTTGTTGTCAAAAGAAGGAATTTGCAATTTGTTTTTTGAATAAATGAATAACGGCAAAAAGAAAATGAGGATGTGACACATATGAGTGAGTTGGAATTGGTAAAACTTTATGCAAAAGCCTGGAACCATCTTGACTTCAGCATAATTGAACCTTACTTGTCGGAAGACGTGGTTTACAGCGCGCAAGCGGTTTCCTTTCCGGAATTGAAGGGCAAAGAGGCAAAGGACCGCATAAAGGGCAGGATGAAAAAGAGAAGTTCGGAGGACGATGGGAGAGTATATGCGGAATTGGGGTACTTCCCTTCCGACTACCCGTCATGGGGCCTTGCCAAAATCAATTTCCACAAGAACCTTTGGGGTTATCCATGCATAATAATGGCGAGGGGAAACAAAGACAACCTTATTTGTCCTGTTATTCTTGAATTGCAAGAAGGAAAAATAATAAGCATATACACCTGTGCTGTACCCCCAATACAGAATGTTTTTAGAACTGGAGAATATCCGGCATGAATTGTATATTCTTCTCCATGGCTTTTATGAATGCATCTGCAACTGCAGGGTCGAATTGAGTATTTTTGTTTTTGTGAATTTCTTTGAGGGCCTCTGATTTGGTAAGGGCTCTTTTTCTGTAGACGCGTTTTGTTGTCATTGCGTCGTAGGCGTCTGAAACAGCCAGTATCCTTGCAAGAAGATTGATATCATCTCCGCTTTTTCCATTGGGGTAGCCCGTTCCGTCATATCTTTCGTGATGTTGAAGTATAGCTTGGCTTGCAGGCTTGAGAAAATTTATATCTTTTACAATAGTATATCCGATTTCCGAGTGTTTTTTAAGGTGTTCGTACTCGCTTTCTGTAAGCTTTCCGGGTTTGTTGAGTATGTTTTCCTCTACTCCTATTTTTCCGATGTCGTGTATGTTTGCGGCATAGTTGAGAGCTGTGATTTCATCGGATGAAAGGTTCATTTCATTGGCAATTATTGCCGCGTAATGAGAAACCCTCCTGCAGTGGCCCATTGTGTAGGTATCCTTTGCGTCAATGGTATTTGCAAGGCTTTTTATAGTGGCAAAGTATATTTTCTCGTTTTCATTTAAAAGATCAGTCAAGGCTTGGCTTGTTTTTTTCATCTTTGTAATATCGAATCTTACGCTGGCCAAAAGAGGCTCTGACGTCTGGTCAATCAGGAAATTATGAGTCACATAGACATAATTTTTTCCATCGTGTTCGATTGACTCCTCGTAGGAAATATGTTTTTCCCTGTAGAGCGCCTCGATCTTGTTTTCGGGCGGCAAAAAAGATTCAAGAGCCTTGTTATCAATGTTTGAGTATAAGAGATTGCCGTTCTTTTCGCCAAAAGCTATTGGGAAAGGCATGTATTGAATAAAAGAGTCGAACTTGCTTGTTGAGTCTTCGAGTTCAGCGCCTTTCAAGTCGACAAGGTTCTCAAGTTGCCTGTTTCTGTTCAGAATAGCGTATGTAAATATAGAAGCCAAAGAAATAAGGAAAATACTGAAAATCAATGTTTCTAAAATGGAGTCGTAAAAGACGCTTTTGTCTTTGATTGAGGCCGCAATTTGCCACTTGCCTCCCGGCACAACTATGGGAGAAGTGAAATCGGGATCGTCGAACACGGTGTCTTCACCGAAAATCGTTTTGCCTCTAGTGTTTCTTATTGAATATGCAAGGGCGTTTCCATTGGACTGGGTGTATATTTGATCCACAAGTTTTTCAAAGGGGATAAAAACATTAATGGCTCCCAAAAGCCTGTTTTCGTTTGCAATGAACTGTTGCAGGATGAAAAATTCGGAATCGCCAGCAGGCAATTTCAGGGGGCCTAAAAGGTCAAGCTTATTGATAGCGGGGCTGAAGCGCAGCCTTGCATTGAATTCGGTAATTCTTGAATCGATTAGTTCATCCGAAGCCGAGCCCTTTGGATACACATAGTTTGAATCGTTTTTCGTCGATATTAAAATCCTGCTTGATACTGTGAAGTCGGACTCGTGCCTTTCCATATAGTCGTCCATTTTTTCCTCCAAATTGTTGTCAAGCTGATTTGACAATAAAAAGCCCACTAGAGAATGGAAGGAAGATTCGGACACGGATATTTTGTACGAAAGTTCATTTACTTGAGAATAAAATTTGTTTTTTTCTTTTTCAATGAAATTGGAATATTGGCTCTGAGCGTAAGTTTTTATGGCATAAATGAATATAATAAGGTTGATAACAAAAAATAAAATCAATAAAATCGATTTTTTCGAAAGTTTTTTTGGTTTCATAGGGTGTTTCCTTTCATAGAATAATTGTTATTATACTATAAAAAAGTGAAGGTTTTGCAAAAAAAATGCTTTTAATGACGAAAAAGCGGGTCATGTTTGACCGATGGGCAAATATTGCCTATAATTAAGAAAAAAGGATTCGAGGTAGTTTCATGAAGGCATTGGTTTTTGATACGGAAACAACAGGATTGAAACCGGGACAGATTTGCCAGCTGTCCTACATAATTGACGATGACGGCAAAGTGCAGGCGAAAAATTTCTTTTTCAAAGTAGTGTACATGGAATATGCGGCATATATGATTCATGGCTTTACTCCCGGCAAACTTGAGGAACTTTCCGGAAATCATGAGTTCAAGGACAGTATAGAAGAAATAAACGAGGACTTCAGGGAAGCGGATGTTTTGGTGGCCCATAATTTCAGTTTTGACAAGATGTTTATGAAAAAAGAATTTGGAAGATGCAAAAGGGAGTTCAAGTTTTCATCGCAATATTGCACTATGCGAAACCTCAAAGAGACCTGCAAACTCAAAAGAAAGGACGGAGATCCCAAGTTTCCAAAACTCCAGGAGCTGGTCCATTTCATGGGAGTTGACGAGAAAAAGGTTCTCGAAGAGACGCGAAAGCTTTTTGAATCGAAGGCTATGGCTTATCACGATGCCAGGTATGATGTTACAGCGACATATCTCAGCTTTATAAGAGGAATAGACAGAGGCTATATAAACTTGGGAATGGTTGAATAGAAGGCGCAAAAAAATCAAAGGATGAAGATCCCCCCATTTGCCGTTTGGCAATGGGGGGATTATTGCAGGTTTTGCTGAAAATAAAGAAAGTTTCATATGGAAATGTTTGTGACAGGCAAAATCAAAAGCCGGTTACAATTTGGTGAAGTATTAAATGTTGCTATAAAAGAATAATGAATATGTGTTAGTATGATATGTAGACTAAAAGAAGGAGGAAGATAATTTGAAAAGATCAATGACATTGTTCCTGCTGATTCTAATCGCCGTTATCGCCTACAATGGCGTATATACGATTGAATCGGGAGAGGAAACAGTTATTACAAGGTTTGGAGAATATGCAAGGACTGAGACTCAGGCGGGACTGAAATGGAAGATTCCACTGGTGGAACAGAAATATACCGTAAATGTAGCCGAGGTGAGGCGGCTTGAATTTGGATTTACGACAACGCAGGACGTAAGTCCGGGACTGTTGCCGTCATATGACAGAAGTTTGAGCAATGATTCTCTCATGCTTACGGGAGACGAAAATCTGGTTAACGTAGAGGCTATAGTGCAGTTTAGGGTCTCTGACAGCAAGGATTTTCTATTCAACGTAGACGACCAGATAGGAACGCTTAACACGGTCGCCGTTTCGACAATCAGGCGAAGCGTTGCAAACAACGTCCTTGACGAGGTTTTAACTGACAACAAAGTGGGAATACAGCAGGAGATAAGAGACGATTTGCAGGGGATTTGCGACAGTTATGAAATAGGGCTGCAGATAACCGCGGTTCAACTGCAGGATGTTTATCCCCCGGAAGAGGTTGATGACGCATTCAAGGATATTTCGAGGGCGAAGGCCGACAAGGAAAGCAAGATAAACGAGGCTGTTTCCTATGAAAACAAAGTCATACCGGACGCCAGGGGCGAAGCTTCAAAGCTTATTTCTGAAGCGGAAGCTTACAAGGAAGACAGGATAAGGAGAGCGAACGGAGACGTTGCAAACTTCAATGCAGTATATGAAAAATACATTTTAGGAAAGACTGTTACAAGAACACGTCTATATATTGAAACGCTTGAAGATGTTCTGCCCGGCAAAGAAATCTATATAGTTGGAGAGGATGGAAACACGCTTAAGTTTCTTCCGCTTCAGGGCGTGACAGGCCAGGGGGGTGTAGAGTAATGGAAAGATTTTTCGAAAAGATCCTAAGAAATTTTCAAGTCAACGAAACAGATGGCGAACAGAGACGTGAAAGACAATTCAAGAAGCCGTCCATATCCAAGAAAGGGCTTGGCGGTTTTGTTTTTGTGATACTGGCATATGTTTTGGCTACAAACTGCTTCTTTACTGTCAGCGAGGTCGAACAGGCCGTAGTTACAAGATTTGGAGAAGTCCAGACCGTTATAGTCGAAAAAATAACACCCGAAATCGAAAAGGAGATATACGACATTCCGCAGTTTGAGGATGTGAAAATCCGAGAGGGTAAGGGGCTTTTCTTCAAGGTTCCCGTAATAGATCAAGTTGAGAAATACACGTCACGTCTTTTGACCTACAACACTCTTGCAAGAGAGGTTACGACGTCCGACAAGAAGAAGATAGTTCTTGACAACAATGCTCAATGGGCAATAAGGAATCCTCTTCTTTTCAGAATAACCGTCAACAATGTAAGAAGCGCAAATACAAAGCTTGATGATATTATTTATTCGAAACTGAATGAAAAAATAGGACTGACCGACGGAAGCACCTTGATTTCCGACAAGGAATATGTTTACGCAATGACCAATCAGATCATGATAAACACAAATGAAGAGGTGGAAAATTTCGGGATGGAAGTAGTTGATGTTAGAATTGCAAAAACAGAGCTCCCTGAAAGCAACTACGAGAACATATTTAATCGAATGCGTACGGAAAGGCAGAAGATTGCCAACAAGTTTAGGGCTGAAGGCCAGGAGCAGTACAAAATAAAAACGGCGCAGGCTTCAAAAGAAGTAACTATTCTCAAAGCTGAAGCATACGAAAAGGCCCAGGCCATAAAAGGCGAGGGAGACGCATTGGCTCTTGAGACATATGCCAACGCATACAATAAGGATCCAGACTTCTACGCTTTCTATAGGACTCTTGAGAGTTACAGAAAAACACTGGGAGACAAGACCAAGATTGTAATAGGTGCGGATTCGGAGTTTGCCAAGTATTTGTACGGGACAGACTAGGAGAATAAGCTTTTTATTGGCGGGAAAAACAAAGTGATGAAAGGCAAGAACAGAGGTAGAGGAAGTATTATAGCAAATTCTCAATTTGAATAATGCATTGGACTGTAAAAGTTGCAAAAGAGAAAGGAAGAGCCGGGATGATTTCCCCGGTTCTTCCTTTTGTCTTTGAGCTTATTTTTCGATGCAAGTTGTTCTTCAATCTTTTCCTGACAACTGACAACTGACAACTGACAACTGACAACTGACAACTGATATCTGTACTTAAAATCTTTTTTCTTTCCACTTTCAACTGTACTTTCTGCCCACTGCCTGCTGCAAACTGTTCCTGGTTATTTTTCGATTTTTTCCCTAAAAGCCTTGTTTTTGAGAAGGGCTTTCATTAGCGGAACGCCCAGCAGGGTTACGACTACGAATTCTCCGGCCGCCACCTGAAGAATTGTAATGGCAAGCGGCAGACTGTAAACAAAATGAAGCTCCGCTCCTATTATTATTCCATTGAAAACAGTCGGGTATAAAGAAGCTAGCCATATGTTTTTTGAAATCATCATGTAGCGTAGGCTCATGATTGTGGCTATGGTCCCGAAAATCACATCAATCATGCCAAGTGGACTGAAAAGGTTGGCAATGAAAGTGCCAAGCACCAGTCCAGGTGCGAAAGCCGGATTGATGAAGGCCAGAAGAATCAGCATTTCTGAAATTCTAAATTGCAAGGCCATATAGCTTATGGGAGCCAATCCAACCGTAAGGGCGGCATAGATGGCAGCAATAATTGCCGTCTTTGCAATGAAACGTGTGTTGAAACGATTTTGCATAAAAAAAACCTCCTAATATTTGAAATATCAGCAAGCCATTATTAGCCGCCTTTCAAAGGGCGGTGACATATTCAACATAGTGAAAAGCACTTTGTCGGATGCCGTAGTTTTGTTTATAGACAGGAGGCTCGCGAACTGTCTTCCTACATACATTAGCATAGCTGTCTGCTTTTTACAAGCATGTTTTGACGTGCTGTAGGCGAACAGAAGAAAAGTGAACAATAAATGTATTTTAAATAAAAAAATTCAGTAATAATTAAAATAATCATTGCAATAGATATTCGGGAAATATATAATGGGTTTTAAACATTCAGAAAATTACAAACCGCATTCAAAAAAACATAAGTACATTTTAAGATCTTCATTCATATTGAATATGTATAAAATGAAAGGATGGAATTCAAATGAAACATAACTTGCCAATCAAACAGGGTTTGTACAAGCCTTCAATGGAAAAAGACAATTGCGGTGTGGGTGCTGTTTCTTTGCTCAAAGGGAAAAGCGAGCATGAGGCAGTTAAGAATGCACTTGACATATTGAAAAATTTGAGCCATCGAGGATCATTGGGGCTTGATGAGGCATCGGGCGATGGAAGCGGAATAATGACGGATTTGCCGTTTGATTTCCACAAGGCAATATTTAAGAGAAAAGGACTGGTCTTGCCTGAATATGGAAAGTATGCAGTCGGAATGCTTTTTTTGCCGAGGGATCCCTCATCCCGATTGTTTTGCGAAGGAGCTTTCGAGAGTGTTGCAAAAGAAGAAGGGTTTGAAGTATTGCTATGGAGGGACGTTCCTCAAAATCGGATGGTATGCGGAAAGCTTGCGTCGGCAACCAGACCGGATATTGTTCAAGTTTTCATAAGGCCGCTTGCGGAGGATGTTTTCCAAAACGCTTTGCTTATTATTCGAAAAAGGATGCAGTCTATTATTTCGAAATCAAAAGTTCCTTATACGGAAAAATTCTACATCTGCAGCCTGTCATTCAATACAATTGTCTACAAGGGGCTTGTTCCAGGCAGGCTTTTGGGAGAATTCTACACAGACCTGGTAAACGAAGACTATAAGACAAGGGTCGCAATAGTTCACGAACGCTACAGCACAAATACATTTCCTTCCTGGGAGCTTGCACAGCCATTCAGACTGCTTGCCCACAATGGGGAAATAAACACATTGAATGGGAATGTGAATTGGATGAAGGCCAGAGAAGGAGTAATGACATCAAAGGTTTTGGGCGACAGGCTTAAAGATGTATTGCCGGTAATTGAACCGGGAGGAAGCGATTCGGCTTCTTTTGACAATGCTCTGGAATTTTTGATTGCAAATGGGCATGGACCGGCAAAAGCCCTTTCGATGATGATTCCGAGGGCTTGGGAGGGCGATCTTGAATTGGGCGAAAAAGAAAAATCATTTTACGCCTATTTTGGAAGATTTATGGAGCCGTGGGATGGACCCTCATCTATAGTAAGTTATGACGGCAGGTATCTATGCGCAGTGAGAGACAAAAATGGACTCAGGCCGCTTAGATACGATATTTACAAAAACGGAATGCTTGTTATGGCTTCGGAGTCGGGAGTGGTCGAGGGAAGGAATGAACTCATTGAAAAAGGGGGACTTTCGCCTGGCGATGTAATATGTTTTGATTTAAAAAACGGCCATTTCTCAGACGGTAATGCTACACTTAAAAAACTTTCGTCAGAGCATGACTATAGAAAATGGATAAATGAGAATAGGCTTGAATTGAAAAATCTTAAACTTGCATGCAATGAAATGCCTCTTTCCGAACCAGAGAAAAGAAGGAAACTGATGCTTCATGGATATAATGCCATTGAATTGTCGGAAGGCATTCCGGCAATGGCCGATTCAGGCAAGGAAGCAATTGTTTCTATGGGGTTGGACAGGGCTCTTCCGGCGCTGTCGGCAAAAAACCACCTGTTGTTCGATTATTTCAAGTATCGTTTTGCACAAGTCACAAATCCCCCGATGGATCCCATCAGGGAAAAAATGTATACATCCCTCAAGCAAATAATTGGATTTCCCGGGAAACGTGCGGACAAAATTGAAGTGAACAGGGAGATGCCGTTTGTGGAACTTGAGATTCCCGTGTTAGACAATAAGGAAATGTCGGGAATCAAGAAGCTTGACAACGAAAACTTCAGGGCAGTAACCGTGCCTATGCTTTTTCCAGCCGATGGAGCCGAAAATCGTTTAGAGAAAGCATTGGAAGAGCTTTTGCAGAGTTGCGAAAGCTGTGTTGACAAAGGCTATAACCTGCTTGTTTTGAGCGACCGCAGGGTTGACCCTCTTTACGCTCCAATTCCATCCCTCTTGGCGCTTGGAGCATTGCACAATCATTTGGTTGAAACGAAAAAAAGGACAAAAGTGGAAATAATTGTTGAGACAGCGGAGGTCAGGGATGTGTCACAAACGGCTCTTCTATTGGGGTATGGAGCCAAGGCGGTAAATCCATGGTTCGCGCTTGAACTTGTCAAGGAAAGGGCGGATGCTGCCCTAAAATCCGAAGAAGATGCCATAGATAATTTCAAGAAAGCTATGGCATCGGGAATACTTAAAATAATCGCCAAGATGGGAATAACAACGCTTCAGGCATATCAAGGCGCAAAGTTGTTTGAAACGGTAGGACTTTCGGAAAAATTCGTTTCAAAATATTTCGATGGAACTCCGGGCTGCCTGGGAGGAATCGATATCGATATATTGCAGATGGAAACACTTAAAAGGCATACAGATGCTTATAGCTGGAAGAAGGATGCCTGTGTCAAAGCGGCAGGCTCGATAAAACCTGTACTGTACAACAAATCAAATGTAAAAAGACTGGGAAAGGCTGTCGCCGAAGGCGATTACGCATTGTACAAGCGCTTGTCGAATGAAATAGAGGATAAAACATGGTCTATCAGGAGTCTTTTGCAAATAGTTGATGACAAAAGCTGCGACAATGATTGCAGCGAGACTAAAGAAACGGTTCTGAGGCGTTTCAGCGCAAGTGCTATGTCATACGGTGCCATAAGTCCGGAAGCACATGTTGCAATATCGGGAGCAATGAATCGATTGGGAGCAATAAGCAATTCGGGAGAGGGTGGCGAAAAAGACGATACCAGAAAGCAAACCGAAAAGAGCGGAAGCAGGCAAATTGCATCGGGCAGGTTCGGGGTTGATGTAACTTATCTGGCGGATTGTAGAGAAATAGAAATAAAGGTGGCTCAAGGGGCTAAGCCTGGAGAGGGTGGACATCTGCCTCCGGAGAAGGTTACCGATGAAATAGCAAGGGTGCGAAATGCAAGCCCGGGAATATCGCTTATTTCGCCTCCTCCGCATCACGACATATACTCGATAGAGGATTTGGCCCAACTGATTCACGACCTCAGGCAGGTCAACCCTTCCGCTGATATAGCAGTCAAGCTTGTGGCATCTGCGGGAATCGGTACCGTTGCAGCCGGTGTTGCAAAGGCTGGAGCTGACAGGATACTGATAAGCGGAGGTAATGGCGGAACCGGCGCAGCACCGATCTCTTCAACAAGGTCTGCCGGAATACCGTGGGAAGTGGGTCTTTCCGAAGTGCACCAGACTCTTCTCCTCAATGACCTAAGGCATTGCGTTGAACTAAGAGTTGATGGAAAGATTCTTACTGGTAGGGATGTTGTAAAGGCAGCAATGCTGGGAGCGGAATCCTACGGTTTTGCTACAGCTCTCTTGATCGCGATGGGATGTAAAATGTGCCGTAAATGCCAGGTTAACGTATGCCCTGCAGGAATAGCTACTCAGGACGAAAAACGCAGGAAGCAGTTCAAAGGCTCTTCGGGTCATGTTGAAAGGTATATGGAATTTGTCGCAAGGGAAACCATCGAAATACTGGAAGAGAACGGTTTTGCAAGCATTGATGAAATCATCGGACGGAGTGATTTGTTGAGAAAAAAGGAAAATCTCAATTTGAAGGCATCAAAACTCGAACTTGATTCTGTGCTTTACAGACCAGAACTGCCTTCCAGAATATCAAGAAGATTCAAGCCGGCGCAAAAGGATTTGGCTGCCTCAAGGATTGATGTTGCAGTTGCGGATGAAATAATGGATTCGTTGGCCAAAGGCAAACAGCATGAATCTGAGCATAGAATAACGAATCGGGACAGGGGAGTAGGCGCCTATTTGAGTGGCTGCATAGCAAGAAAAGGACTTGGAGGAAAGTTGAAAAATGATGCGGTCGAACTTAGGCTTGCAGGATCGGCAGGGCAGAGCCTGGGGGCTTTCCTTGCAAAGGGTGTTTCAATAAGGCTCTCTGGAGACGCCAACGACTATGTAGGAAAGTCGCTTAGCGGGGGTAAGATTGTAATTGCAGCAGACGCTGAAATGCAGGGCGGAATAAAAGAAAATATGATTGCCGGCAACACCGTTCTTTACGGAGCATCATCCGGCATTTTCTACGGAGCCGGACTAGTCGGAGATCGTTTCGCAATTAGAAACAGTGGTGCTCTTGCGGTTTGTGAGGGAATAGGAAACAATGGATGCGAATACATGACAGGGGGAAGGGTTGTCGTATTGGGCAAAAGAGGCATGAATTTTGCATCAGGAATGACAGGAGGCAAAGCCTTTGTTTTAAACGAAGGAAGACAATCTTTAGCAGGGAAAGGTGAAAAAACTGAAGGAAGGGAATTGGATGAAGCAGCCGCTGATGAATTGCTTAAAATATTGCAAGGGTATGAAGAAGAAACAAAAAGCGAAAAGGCCAAGGCTATAATCGCAGCTTGGCCGGCTTCCGCTCAAAGATTCAGGCTGATTGAATGATTGAAGCTATATCAATCTGAAATTTTTTATAGTTGTTCAACAAATTCGATTTTTTCTCCGTTTGGGCCTTTAAAAAAAACGATTCTTGATTTCCCGACGGTTCTGGGATCGCCCAAAAGGCATAGGCCTTTTTCCTTTAACAGGTAAATTTCATCTTCAAGGTTTTCCACATTGAACGCTATGTGGCTGACTGGTCCATCGGGCAATTCCCGGTTTCCTTCTTTGTATACGAGTTCTATTGTTGCTCCACCGGCATCCATGAACACAAGCCGCATTCCCGGATGGATTCTGTCTTCAATGACTTTGCACTGAAGTACGTCTGTGTAAAAAGCTATAGATTCCTCAATGTCGACTGCGTTGATTCCTATATGTCCTAATTTGTACATTTTAATGCCTCCTTTAGTATGTTGTGAATAGAGTAACACAAAAATGCTTGTTTTTACAGACTCTGCATCGGACAAAAAGGATGCGGGGTCTTTATGCATAGGCGCAAAAGGTATATAATAAAAAAATAAAGTCAAATTTTTAACGGGAAGCGAGGAGATGTGAATATGAAGCCTCAATGGATAGACTATGTTAAAAGAGTCGAAGCCATTTCAAGGATAGGTTTGACCAATTGCAGAAATCCATACGATATAGAGCGCTATGAGGAACTCCGCAGTCTTAGCATCCGTTTCATGGAGGCTTATACAGGCGAGGAGTTGGAAAGGATAGAGGAATTGTTCGCATCCGACCCGGGTTACAAAACACCGAAAGTCGAGGTTCGGGGAGTGGTTTTCAAGGAAGGTAAAGTTCTCATGGTGAGGGAATTGGCAGACAACAAGTGGTCGCTTCCCGGAGGCTACTGCGAAGTGGGCTATTCAATCGGGGAAAATGTTGCGAGGGAGATAGCCGAGGAAGCCGGCCTTGAGGTTGTTCCGAAAAAATTGCTTGGCGTCTTTGACAGATCCAAGCATGCACATCCCCCATCACCCTACCACGTATACAAGGTTTTCGTTGAGTGTTCCATAACAGGAGAGGTCGAGCCGAGGGGACTCGAGACGGACGGAGTCGGATTTTTTGCTCTGGAAAATTTGCCCGAGCTTTCTGAGAACAGGATATTGAAGGAAGAGATTGAGAAAATTTTTGAATATAGTGATGAAAAAACAAAAGTTCCTTTTTTGGATTGAAGAGCTTAGCAAAAATATGAATTTGCATCTGCTAACTTATGTTTGGGGCCTTGCAAAAATGATATAGTTAAACAAATCAAATTGATCTGGCATAAAACAAAGTAAATTGCCAGATTGATTTGAGGAGATAGATTAGACATGAAAACATTGGCAAGAGGGAGATTTTATTATGAACAGAAAATATGAAAAGGGATTTACCCTGATTGAGTTAATTGTTGTAATTTCGGTTCTTGCTATTATTTCTGCAATTGCTATTCCGCGGATAGTCGGTTTTACCAGCCGAGCTGCCATAGCGACAGACACTGCTAATCTAAAAATTTTAAATAACATCACTTCAATATATAGAGTATCGGAGGATATTGAAGGAAATGTGTTTGAGGGAATAGATACGGATAATGCGAGGATGCAAAAGCTTGTAGATGAGGGATATATACATGAAGTCATAGAGACCAGCAAGAGAGATACTTCTTTCATATGGCATACCGATATGCAGAAATGGCTGTACAGCCTTTTTGAAGTTGCCGAAGAGATTGCCCTAACGCATTCATTTAGCGACTATTCCTTGGCTGATTTTCTCCATCATGGAAACTGGGAAAAAACTGAGAACGGATTTTTGACCAATTATGGAATGCTTTTCATACCAAACAACAACGATGAATACACAATAACAACAAAAGCAAGGCTTTCGGATGGTGAAAACGGCGGATATGGAATATTGTTCGAAACCGCAGTGAAGGAAGACAGCCTGGAAGATACGGGATACGTGCTTCAATTCGACAGGGGCTTGAATGGGATAGTTATAAGGCCGAGACAAGACGGTTCGGAACATGGCACTGTTTTAGAAGTTGGGCACGACGATGCACCAATAATACCTGAAGGAAGAGACGATGAGTGGTGGGCACAGGAGCACAGCATCGTAATGGAAATAGAAGATGGCGATCCAAGCGATGGAAGCAAGGAACTGAGTGTATGGATTGGCGACGACCAGATAATAAGTGAATGGAACTTTGATACAAACATAGAGAGCGCCAATAATTTCACCGGATTCAGATCTTGGACAGAGGATACAGAATATATTGATATGAATATAGAATAATCAAAAGTTCGGAATGGAAACAGAATCAATAAACGTTGAAAGGGGTTGTCAAAAGTGCCAATAAACATGAAAATCTATTCGGATTACATGTGACCTTTCTGTTATATCGCGTGGGGCTACGTGAAAGAAATCAAGAAAATTTGCGATGTTGAAGTCGAATGGATAAATTTCGAGTTTCATCCCGAAACACCGAAAGAAGGATTGCTTTTGGCCGACAGGTTCGGAAAGGACAAGGTCGGGCAAATGGTTGAAAATCTCTGTCGAATGGGTAAACCATACGGTGTATCGTTTGCCGATATTTACTTTATGCCCAACACCAGGATGGTGCTTGAAGCGAGCGAGTACGCCAAGGATCAAGGCAAGTTCGACATATTCCACGAAAAGGTTTTCAGGGAGCATTTTCAGAATCTGGCAGACATAGGCAAGCTTGAAGTCGTGCTTGGCATAGCCGAAAAGTCAGGCATTGACGCAGGAGATTTGTCTAAAGCCCTTGAGTCAGGAGCGTATAAAGAAAGAATAGTGTCCGAAAGAACGAAAGGACTTAAAAAGAATGTTGGTAAAACCCCATATTTTATTGTTGAAGGAAAATATTTTATTGAAAGACCCTGTTCGATTGATGATATAATAAATGTGTTAATTAAAACCGGAAAGGAGTGTGGGCAGAATGGATGATAAAAAAATGAGACTTCTTTTGGACGACAACACTATCATGGAGTGTGACGTGATAGGAAAATTTGAAGTCGAGGAAAAAGTGTACATAGCTCTTCTTCCCGAGGGGAATGAAGATGTGCTCTTGTACAGATTCTTTGAAAAAGATGGAGAGATTGAGCTTGATAGAATCGAAGAAGACGAGGAATATTACAATGTGGCTGAAGTATACTACGACCTTTTCGGACCTCTTGAAATGGACCAAGATGATGAAATGGAATTAATTGAAGAAGATTAATATGACAATTTTTTAATAGAAAGGATGGTATTGATTTATGAGCAATTGTAGCGGATGCAGTTCCTGTAGCACCTGTGGAGGAGGAACATGCGAACCGGAAATAACCAAAACGCTTAAGCTGAACATGGTTTTTGACGAAGAAACGGATTCAAAAAAATGTGATGCCATGGACGGGGCCTTAAATGAAGCGCTTGAAAGCATGCGTGATTTTCTCAATGAAAACAAAATAAAGATTCAATACAATTCGGTCAAGCTTATAAACAGGGAACAGGCAGATTTGCTTGGGTTTGAAAATTTACCTACGATTCTTATAAACGGTATGGACATACAGCCCGACTATAAGGAAAACACATGCAAATGCCATCCCGACCAAGTCATAAAGGGTTGGATATACATGGGCATGGAAATGGACACACCGCCAAAAGAACTTATCACCGACGCATTGATAGAAGCCATATACGGAAAACCGGAAAAGAAAGATGTGGAAGTATGTGATTGCAGCGGAGAATGCAGCTGATTCAAGGAGGAATAAATGAAATTCATTATAGAAGACAAACTGTTTGACATTTTGCCTGACTTGTACTTTGGGCTTGTTGTTGCAAAAGGGATAGACAATGCCGCTCTCGAGGACAATCTGCTTGCCGATTTTGTTTCCGCGCAGAAGAATGCGGAAGAGCGATTTGCAAAGGTTGACCTTAAAAAAGATCCAAGCATAATGCCGTACAGAGAGGCTTTCAGGACACTGGGGATAAACCCCAATAAATTCAGGTGTTCCATAGAGGCTATGATAAAAAGGATAGCAAAAGGTGGAAGAATACCTACAATAAATACAATGGTGGATCTTGTAAACACTATAAGCATCAACAATGTGCTTGCAATGGGATGCCATGACATAGACGCATTCGACAGCGACATATGGGTACGATACGCCAAACAAGGCGACGTTTTCGTGCCTTTCGGAAGCGAAGAGGAAGAGTCTCCCGATGAGGGCGAAGTGGTGTATGCAAGCGGCAACCGCATAAAGACCCGGCGGTGGATATGGAGACAAAGTGAATTAGGGAAAGCCGTTGAAGGAACAAAGAACTTCTTCATGCCGATTGACGGTTTCAAGAGCAAAAACGGCCAGACAGTTGAAAAGGCGGCCAATGAGCTTGCGAAAATTATTGGCGACACATTCGGAGTCGAGGCAAAAGTCGCTTTTCTTGACAAAGAAAACCCCAGCGTGGAGATATAGACAAGCTTGCAGCAGGCAGTGGTCAGTAGGCAGATATCAGTAAAGACAAAAGAAGAAGACCAATAGACTATAGAAAAATATAAATTTAGAGACTCGATGCCATATTGGCGTCGAGTCTTTTAAAGTCAAATTCAAGAAAAACGAAGGGCATTTTGCAGCCTTCCACTGCATTCAATTCAAGTCGCAAATCAGCTTGCAGCGGGCAGTTGTCGGGTGCCAGGAAATGCAAAGACATTAAAACCTCAAATGCCACAAAGTGATTTTTTCTCTTGCTGTTTTTGCTTTTGTGTTTGTTTTTTTCTTCAGTAGTAATTTTTGTATTTAATCCTTTGCTGATCACTGCCGGCTGCCTGCTGCATGCTGCAAGATAGTTGTCAGTTCCCATATATCAGATGTAAGATATCAGTTCTTGCCTTTTTTTTTCACTGTTTTTTGTTCGAGGAGTCAAACAAAACCTGTCGCCGGAGCGTATTTTTAATATAATACAGACGGACGAGAAGCCAATTAGTTCAAGGCGTAGATTGCAACTAATAATATATAAAACGGCAGAGAAGTTCCTGATTCGAGGCAATGCGCTGCAATATGAATGGAGCGCATTATAATTCGACTCGAACAAATTGAAATTGCAGAAAGACGAGAAATCTTCAGTTCAAGGCGTAGATTACAACTAATAATATATCAAACGGCAGAGAAACTTTTAATTCAAGGCGCTGATATGAGGATATGAGGGAGCGTATTTTTAATATAATGCAGACGGACGAGAAGCCAATTAGTTCAAGGCGTCGATTAAAATCAATTGCCGGAGCGTATTTTTAATACGTGACAAAATGATTTTAAGAAGACAACGATGAAATAAAGGCTTCTCGTCTGTCTGAGTTTACATGGATTTTTCGGCCAATTTAGCCAACGGACTCCTCTCAACTTGTTTAAGAGTCACATGGCCTGTTATCTGATGTTTTTTCATTTTTTCAATTGCGTATATAAGGCCGTTTGATCTGGAGTCAACATAGACATTGTCTATCTGATTGTCTGAAGGATCTCCTACAAACACAAATTTCGAATCGTGGCCGGCCCGGGTAAGCATGAGTTTGGCCAGGTGTGGTGTGGTTTGTTGGGCTTCGTCAACTATGACAAGGGCTTTCGAAAGAGTCCGCCCCCTCATATAGTTGAAGGTTTTGGTTTCCATTATTCCCTTTTGCCTGAACATGTCTATAAATTCTTCTACAGTGCCGTCCAAGTCTCGGCCGTCCTTCCTGTGTTTGTAGCGCATGTCCATCAGGTTGTCTATAGCATCATAGAAGGAGCTCATCCAGGGATTTAGCTTTTCCGCCTCGTCGCCGGGAAGAAAACCTATGTCGTTTCCGGCAGATACTACAGGCCTTACAAATATGATTTTTCTGTATATGCCTTCTTCTATTACCTTCTGAAGGGCCACACTGGTAGCCAGTATTGTTTTCCCGCTTCCAGCTCCTCCTGCCATTGAAACAAAATGAACTGAAGGGTCCATCAAAAGCTCGAAGGCCATTTTCTGCTCTTTATTCATGGGTCTCAGTCCCCATGCAGCCTCTTTCTCATAACGAAGTGGAACTATTTTTTTACCGTCGAATTTCGCCAAAACTTCATGGCTGGAATCGGACAAGTCATGAAAGTGGAAAAAGTGGTTGGGGAATACATTGTCGCCTGTTTCATTGGGCAATTCCAAACCTTCAGAGTAGATGGCTCCTATCTGTTCCTTGCTTATTGAAAGTTCGGAATATCCCTTGTAAAGAACGGTTTCGGTTATTTTGTCGTGTTTGTAGTCTTCTGTCGATATTCCAAGCGAGTCGGCTTTTATTTGCATGGAAACATCTTTGGTTATCAGTATGGTTGGTGTTTGGGTGTCTTTCATTATGCTTAGGCATATGGCGAGTATTAAATTGTCGTTTTTGCTGTGGCTCATTGCGTTTGGTAGAATGCCCGTGTCCATATGGTTCATCTCTATTCTTATAAGGCCTCCGCCGGGAAGCCTTACTCCATCTTTGAGGCTTCCGTCCCCCATGAGAGTGTTTATCTCGCGTATTGAGCAACGGGCATGGAAACCCTTTATGCCTTCGCGGTTTTTGAGCTTGTCCAGCTCCTCTATGCAGATGATTGGAATTATGATGTTGTTGTCTTCGAAGTTGTTGTAGAAATAAGGGTCGTGGATCATGACATTTGTGTCAATTATGTAATTCTTAATCATAATAATTCCCCTCTCTTTAGTACTACATATTGTATATTAGCTACCTTACAAGTATATTATACCCCAAATGTCAATGAATTATGTTAAAAGAATTTTAAATTGCCGGGGAAAAATGAATTTCAAAAGGAGCCGCCCTGCAAGGCAAAGCCATTAAAGCATTTTAAGGTAAAAAACCTCATTGGGATAAAAAGGGCTCGATATTCCGTCATAAAAAAGAAACCGCTAAAGACCTTCAGTCCATTCAGCGGCTTATCTCTTTTGAAGTTTTTTTTGTTTTTATTTTTTCTTCTGCTTCCTGCTGCGTGCTGGTATTGTTATTTGACTTCAAATGTGCATTCGACAACCGAGGTGATTTCCTTCATTATCGAGCTTGTGTCGTTGATTCCGTAGTCCGATATTTCGTTGGAGTAAAGCGGGGTAATCTGGAAGACGCCCACGCGCGCATCCTTAAGGGTGCCAAGTTGGCTGTCAGTTACGCCCAGCATTTTTTCGGCCCTGAGTTTTGAGTCCTCTGTCGCTCTTGCGATCATGTCGATCTTAAGCTCCGAAAGACCTGTGTAGAAATATTGGGGAGGATAGGATTGGAAAGCCACTCCTTGGTTTATCAGGTCCGTTGCGTTTCTCGATATTTCGGTAAGATCGCCTATATCGTTTGAGCTTATTTCCACAGTTTGCTTTAGTTCATAGCTTTCGATTGTGTTGGAATACATCCCGTTTGGCATGATCATCCGTTTTGGATATGTATTGATTGATGAAAAAACTATTTCTTCAGAATCTATGCCTTTGTCTTCGAGATAGGTACGGACTTTTTTGCGACTTTCACTAAGAATTTCATAAGCTGATGACAAGTCCGACGATTCGTTGTTGAATTCGCCTTTCCATACCATGAAATCCGACTGTATTTTCTGTTTGGCCGATCCCTTTACCGTAAGCGTGTCATTTGACTTTATTTCCACTATTCCCTTTACTGCAATTGAAGTTGAATATATCAGGGCAAAGGAAAGAATCAATGCTATTGCTATCCACGGTAGGGACGATTTGTTTTGAATTTTTATTTTTCTCACCTCCATTCGTCAATCTGTATATATGGTACTCTTTTGCATAGGTGAAGTAAAGCGGTAAAGAGTTAAGGTTTTGTAACTCTTGTGATAGAATGAATATGTAATATTCACACTATTGAAAGCAGGGGTAAATATGAGCAAAGAAATTAAAGAAGAAATAATAAGCTGGACAAAGACAATAGTAATTTCAGTAGTAATGGCCGTGCTGATTCTTCAAGTTGTCCAACCGACAATAGTTAAGGAAATATCCATGCTGCCGACTCTTGAGCCCAACAATTATATTGTGCTTGAGAAAGTGTCGGCCAGGATGGGCAAATTGGAAAGGGGAGACATAATAGTTTTCAAGACAGAGATGACCACCGAGGACGGAAAGGAAAAGAATTTGATAAAAAGAATAATAGGACTTCCGGGTGACCACATAGTAATCTATGCGGGAAAGGTGGTAATAAACGAGGAACTTATGGATGAGGAATATTTGGATAGCCCGGAAACAGAAGGAAATGTCGATTTAATTGTAGAAGAGGGAAAAATTTTCGTGATGGGAGACAACAGGCCGGTGAGTCTGGACAGCCGAAGCCCAAAGGTGGGTTTGATAGAAATGAAAAGCATAATAGGAAGGGCAATTGTTCGTTTGTATCCGTTTGATGAAATAAGGAGTTTTTAGGAGGGATGACTTTATGGATTTCATAAGCACTAAAATGACGGCTCGGCTTGTGCTTGAAAGTGGCTGGGTGCCTTTAATTGTCGGAGAAAGCGGAATAGGAAAGACAGCCCTTGTAAGGGAATTGGCCGCAGAGATGGACGCCGCCTGCGTGTCGGTTGACGCCAATTTGCTTAAAGAGGGAGAAATCGGAGGGCTTCCTACGGTGGAAACATTTTATTCGGAGATGTTTGCAAAAGAAGCCAGAAGAACCGTGTATGCGGTGCATACAAAACTTAACGAAGTGGAATCCATATTGAATGAAGGGAAAAGCGAAAAGGTTGTACTATTCATAGACGAATTGAACCGCTGCGAACATGCAGTTCAGCAGGAATTGATGAATATAATACTGAACAGGGAGATAAACGGCTACCGCCTGAGTGAAAATGTTCTGGTAATAGCCGCAATGAATCCTTCCAACAAATACATTGAATTTCAGCAGACTGACTATAGGGTAGTTGACATGGATCCGGCCCAGGAAGACCGCTTTGTATGGCTTTTCATGGATTCGGACATACAGTCATGGCTTGAATGGGCCACTGCTAATGGAATACATGCCGACATACTGGCATTTGTGGCGACATTCCCCAACCTCTTGCATACCCCTAGGGCAAAAGAAACAATAAAGGCTACACCGAGAAGCTGGGAAAGGGTGTCAGATGCATATGCGCTTTATGAAAAGAACAGGGAACTCTACAAGCCCACCGTGTTTTTCAATGTTCTGAGGGGCAACCTGGGAAGCATAATAGCCCAGGATTTTTTCGCCTTTCTTGAGAATAATCAAAATCCGCTGATTTCGGCGGAAGACCTTTTCGGGGGAGAAAAGATAGACCAAGCTCTTGCGGAAAGGATAAGGAAGGAGTCCCATTCAAGGCTTTTCATATCTTCGCAGAACTGCCTTGGCAAGTTGGAAGAGCTTTTGGAGGACGATCTTCTGGAAAAAGAGCTTGAAAGATTCACTGAATTTCTGTCGCTTTGCCCGCTTGACCTCAGGATGTCAATAATGCAGAGAATAAAATCGGACCACGGTAAAAGCCTCTATCCGCTGTTTGTAGGCATAGAAGCATTTCTTGAAGCTTATTACGAAGGTGTCAGATCCCTTTATTAGAAAGGAGCTTTTTATGAAAAGGTCCATGGAAAAGAGTGACCAGCTCAGGCTTGTTTCCAAGAACGGCAATCACATAAAAAAAATAAAGAATCCCAGGGAGGAGACAATAGTCAAGGCCATAAGAAATTCCTGGGATGGAAGCGCCATACAGTTTGTGGATAATCCATCCGAGAAGATGCAGATGGAAGCTGTCCGGAGGGGGGCGGCCACAATCCAGCACATAAAGAATCCTGCACTTTCAGTACAACTCCATTGCGTGGGCTTTCACGGCGATCTTGTACAATTCATAGCCAATCCTCCAGAAGCCGTGCAGATAAAGGCGGTTGAAAATTCATGGAACGGAAGAGCCATAAGATTTTTGGACAACCCCTCTGAAGCTGTCCAGCTTGCGGCAGTAATGACAGGTGAGATATACAAGGACACAAAGGAGTTTGGAGACGCAATAGAATACATTGAGAAACCTACCGAAAAGGTTCAACTGGCGGCTGTGGAGAAGAACATTTGGGCCGTGCTGCACATAAAGAATCCCAAGGAAAAGGTTTTGCTTAAGGCGGTAAAAGGAAACAGGGACCTTTTGCGACTTGTAGAAAATCCTTCGGAATCTTTTATGATGGAACTTTTCGGCAATTGTCTTGAAAGGGAAAATGAAAGGCTGTTTGCAGCGGAGGTATATCCTTTTTCAATAAAGCTGATGAAGAAACCTTCAAAAGCTGTTATTTTAAAGGCTCTTGAGGCAAACGGGGATGCCATAGAGTTTGTCAGGGAAGCAGACGATGAAATGATCAAAACCGCAATAGGGCAGAATGGACGGGCCGTTAGATTCATAAAAAGGCCGCTGTTGCAAATACAGAAGCTCTGCATAGAAAAGAGCATAGACAACATAAGATTTATAGAAAACCCGCACGAGGAAATACAGATTCAGGCGGTAAAAGAGTATGCTTTCAGAATCCACGACATAGAAGATCCAACCGAAAGGGTGCAGCTTTTGGCTGTGTCAAAGAACCCAGAGAGAATAAAATGCATAAAAAAGCCGACCGAGGCCGTTCAGCGCAGGGTAGTGGAGCAAGGCATGAAATTTTTAAAATATATAGATAAACCTGCAAAAGAAATACAGATGCAAGCAATCGAGCAATCTCTTAGCCATCTCAACCACATAAAAAATCCGGACCCGGATGTGCTTAAAAAAGCCCTGTCCATTTCAGTAAAGGCCTTGGAATATGATTCCTACAATCTTTCCTGGCTAGTTTCGGAAGCTGTTATAGGGGAGGAATTGTCTAAGGATAATCCAGACGATGCATACCTTAGAAGCTTTATCGACTCAAAGCACATACAATGCGACAAGGCAATGCTCGTGGACAGATACGGAAGCAGGCGAACAAAGGCATATTTTCTTGACGACAGACTGTCGGTATGACAGGAGGACAATTAATGAAGGCTCAAGGCTATGAAAAGAAGAGAAAAAAACTGAAGGCGAATCTCGAAAAAGCAGGGGAATTAAATGACAGCCTAAAAGCCGAATTTTTGGATCTTTTGGGTGACATCGTTTTTTCCATGCTCAATAAAAATGACAATTTTTTCGGGAGCTTCATGGTTCAAGTAGACAGAAGCCTTGACCAAGGCTTGCCCACCGGTGCTGGAATCCGCATGAATTTGACAGGTATAGAATTTGTGTTCAACCCCTTGATGATGACGGGCCTTCCCTTGAAAGAGGCAAAGGCCGAAATAAAGCACCAGATATATCATTTGATAAACGGCCATATATCGAGGAAAAAGGATTTGAGGGGGGTTTACGAAAACCGCATACTCAATTTTGCATCTGACATAGCTATAGACCAATACATAGAGAATTTGCCTCCATGGGAGCCTACGCTCCAATCGGTATCGGAGGCTGTGGGCAAAAGGCTGCCGGAGGGCCTTTCCATGGAAGCATATGCAGAAATGATCAAAAAAGCGCTAGAGTCTCCTGAAAAAGATTCCCTGCAAGATGAAAAGGAAGAAAAAGAAAACCCTGGATTTTCCGAGAATGAACCTCCTGAATCCGAAAATCAGGATGGCGAGTCCGAGGAATCCGTAGAGGATGAAGACAAGGCCACAAAGCACGACCAGAGCAGCTGCCACCAAGTATGGGAAACATCCGAAGAGGCGATAATAGAGGCCCAGGACGAGCTCATAAGAGGAATCGTGAAAAAGTCGCTAAGGGGAGAAATTCCGGACGGACTCGAGCAAGCAATCAGCAGGATAAGGCAAAGCCCCGAACTGCCATGGCAGAAAATTTTAAGGAATCTTGTGGGGACAATCCCCGCGCCTTACAGAAAAACCGTTACCAGAAAGAACAGGAGGCAGCCAGACAGGCTTGACTTGAGAGGAAGTCTTCCCCGCTATGAAACAGAGCTGGTGGTGGCCGTAGACACAAGCGGAAGCATGGGCAGCGTTGACCTGAGAAAATCCGTAAACGAAATTTTCGAGATACTCAAGCATACAAGGCATAAGATTACAATAATCGAATGTGACGCAAAACTGCAGCGCGTATACGAAATTGAAAGACCTTCCGACATGAGGCCGGTATTCAAGGGCATGGGAGGTACAAAGTTTTCGCCGGTATTCAAATATATAAGGGAACATGACTTGCGAAAGGCATTGCTTGTATATTTTACAGACGGGGACGGAGAAGAGGTGTTGGAAGAAAAGCCGGTCAACAAAAACACCCTTTGGATTCTGACTGGAAAGAAAGAAATCTCCCTTAAAAATGTTCCGGGAAGAGTATCAAGGCTTGTCAGGACTGACTGAAGACGCGAAAAATAAGAAGGCACATATTGCTTTAATACTTTACAATGTTAAAGCGAATATGGTAAACTTGAAAAGTAGCAAAATATTTTTTTGGGGTGAAGACCATGACCTACGAATCGAAGCTTTCAAACACATTCATGGATCAACTGTTCGATGCCGTCCTGCTTTTGGAAAGCAGGGAGGAATGTTACCGTTTCTTTGAAGACATATGCACAATAAAGGAATTGCAATCGATATCGCAGAGATTGCAAGTTGCCAAATTGCTAAGTGACAACAAAACATACCATGAGATTGAAGAAATAACAGGGGCCAGTACTGCAACAATAAGCAGGGTCAACAGATGCATACAATACGGTGCTGAAGGCTACAATATTGTATTGAATCGAATAAAAAAGGTTGACGAAAAAGAGTATTAGTTGTAGTATTGTGTTGAAACAAAGACAAGGGGAGCTGCCGAGGCGGCTGAGAGGGAACTTTTCCGACCCATCAAACCTGAACTGGATAATGCCAGCGGAGGGAAATAATGAACGTGTATATTTCCCTTTGCCAACAGGCAGAGGGATTTTTTAATTGGAGGGAGATAAAATGCCAAGAGTAAATGTTAGTTTGCAAATAATACCGTGTGTTGAGGAAGAAAAGATTTATCCGACAGTGGACAAGGTCATAGAAATGATAGAAGCTTCCGGAGTGGATTACGAGGTTGGCCCAATGGAAACAACTATGGAAGGCGAATACGACAAACTTATGGATCTTGTGAAGAGGGCTCATGAGATATGCATCGAGAGCGGGGTATCGAGAGTCTGCTCGGTCATAAAAGTCGACTATAAAGCTGAAGGCGTGACGATGAATGAAAAAATCGGAAAATACAGGAAATAGGGCGGCTCCCCTGATTCTGGCAGCGGCGCTGCTGGCCATATGGCAGGCGGCTGTAGACACAGGGCTGGTGAAGAGGTTCATACTTCCATCACCAACAGATATTTTCTTCACGATATTTGAAATATTGCCGGCAGTAAAGGGCCATATGGCGGTTACGATTTATGAGGCTTCAATGGGATTTGCAGCCGCCATAATATTGTCACTCATATTGGCAATACTGATGGACAGTGTAGAATGGATAAAAAAATCCCTCTATCCATTGGTAGTCGTTTCTCAGACAGTGCCCATAATAGCACTGGCCCCGCTTTTCGTTATATGGTTCGGAATGGGCAAGCTTCCCAAAATAATAGTTGTTGTTTTGGTGTGCTTTTTCCCCATAGTTGTAAGCCTTCTGCAGGGCCTGTCTTCGGCAGACCGCGACATGGTGAATCTGCTTAAATCAATGGGGGCAAACAAGTTTCAGATTTTTAGGATGGTAAAATTTCCAGGAGCCTTGGTCAGCTTTTTCTCTGGTCTCAGGATAGCCGCTACATATTCCATAATGGGAGCTGTCATAGGAGAGTGGCTTGGAGGAACCGAAGGCCTTGGAATATACATGTTGAGAGTAAAGAACACCTTTTCCTACGACAAGGTTTTTGCAGTCATAGTCATAATAGTGCTTTTGTCTATGGCCTTGTTTAAGATTATTGAATGGGTTGAGTATGTTGTGGCCCCTTGGACCCACTCAGACTGACGAGAAATCATAATTTCTTCGTTGTCAAAAAGGCAGTGGAAAGTAGAAAGTTGGAAGAGGAAAGCAAAGGCAAAGAGCAGATATCAGATGTCAGATATCGGATTTCAGTAAAAGATTGAAGGGCAAAAGCAAAGGCAAGAGCAGATATCAGATGTCAGATATCGGATTTCAGTAAAAACACTAATGACAAAAGGCAAACAAAGCAAAAAGAAAAGAACAAAGGCAAAAATTTTTTTAAAGTCATTTGAGTTTTTAAACGCTTTTGCATTTCCTGATAACTGTCCACTGACACCTGACTAAAAGGGACAGACATTTTTTACTCCATTCAAAAGCTTCTCGCCAGTCTGAGACATTATAAAAGAAATCATAATTTCTTCCTTGTCAAAAAGGCAGTGGAAAGTAGAAAGTTGGAAGAGGAAAGCAAAGGCAAGAGCAGATATCGGATTTCAGTAAAAGATTGAAGGGCAAAAGCAAAGGCAAGAACAGATATCAGTTGTCTGATATCGGATATCAGTAAAAACACTAATGACAAAAGGCAAACAAAGCAAAAAGAAAAGAACAAAGGCAAAAATTTTTTTAAAGTCATTTGAGTTTTTAAACGCTTTTGCATTTCCTGATAACTGTCCACTGACACCTGACTAAAAGGGACAGACATTTTTTACTCCATTCAAAAGCTTCTCGCCAGTCTGAGACATTATAAAAGAAATCATAATTTCTGCCTTGCTTAAAAAGCAGTAGAACGTAGGAAGTGGAAAGTGGAAAGAAAAGGCAAGTAAAAAAGATTAAAGAATAAATGCAAAAGATTAATTTCGGCATGCGGTTTTGTATAGTCGACATCGGCCGATCCATAGATTTTTGAGGTTTTGGATGAAGTGAAATCGTGAAGAAATCTGCTTTGGCCTTGGCCCGATGCGAAGCGAGTTTGCGGATTTTAGATTTTGCTGAAAGACAAAATCCTACAAAAAGCATGAGCAGGCCGCGGAGAATATTTAGAACTGCAGCCGAAAAAATAATAGAAACGTTTTTGCATTTGCTTCCCGTTTTTCACTGCCAACTGCATACTGTTTTACCAACTTTTTTTAAAATGATTTGCGCAAATCATCGAAATATAAAACAATAAACCGAACACTAAAACAAAATGGAGGATTTACAAATGAAAAATCGCTATATAAAACAACTGGCAATTGTCTTGGCTGTTGCCATGATTTTAGGTCTTATGGCAGGATGCGGAGAAAAGGCCGTAGAGGAAGCCCCGGAAGAGCAGGCGCAGTTGGAAGACATCACGGTCCTCTTGGACTGGGTTCCCAACACAAACCACACAGGTCTATATGTCGCCCTTGAAAATGGATACTATGAAGAGGAAGGATTGAATGTGGAAATCATTCAACCATCCGAAGGCGGAAGCGCCGACCTTGTAGCTGCCGGACAGGGTCAATTCGGAGTCAGCTACCAGGAGCAGGTGACTTATGCAAGAACTGCAGAAACTCCCCTTCCGATCAAGGCTATAGCTGCAATAATACAGCACAACACTTCCGGTTTTGCATCTCCTGTAGACAGAGGAATCGAAACCGCCGCCGATTTTGAAGGAAAAAAATACGGCGGATGGGGATCGCCCATGGAAATAGCAACACTTAAAGCCCTCATGGAGAAAGAGGGAGCCGACTACGAAAAGCTCGAAATAGTTGACATAGGAGCTGTAGATTTCTTTGGCGCCGTTGAAACTCTTGTGGATTTCACATGGATTTATGAAGGCTGGGACGGAGTAGCAGCAGGACTCAAGGATTATCCAATCAATTTCATAAAGCTGCAGGATGTGGATCCAAATCTGGACTTCTACACACCGGTACTGATAGCGGAGGAATCCTATCTTGAAGAGAATCCCGAAACTGTAAAGGCATTCATGAGGGCTACGCGAAAGGGATATGAGTTTGCTATTGAAAATCCTGAGGAAGCCGCAAACATTCTTGTACAGCATGCCCAAGAGATTGATCTGGAATTGGCAAAGGCGAGCCAGGCCTATCTCGCAGGCGAGTATCAGGCTGAAGCGCCTGTATGGGGAGTCATGGAAGCTCAGACTTGGAAGAACTATGGAGACTGGATGTACGAGCAAGGCTTGATTGAAAGCAAACTGGATGTAGAGAAGGCATTCACAAATGAATTCATTGAAGAGTAAAAAGCTTAAGATTGAAACATCACATCTGAATATGAAATACGAAGGCAATGCAATCCTTTCAGACATTTCCATAAACCTTGGAGAAAAGGAATTTGTTTCGATTCTGGGACCTTCCGGCTGCGGCAAGAGCACCTTGTTCAACATAATTTCGGGATTGCTAAAGCCTGAGTCGGGAGATGTCCTGATAGACGGCATTCCATACATGGGGAAGTCGGGAAGGGTCAGCTACATGCACCAGAAGGATTTGCTTTTGCCGTGGAAAACTATTCTTGACAATGTATGCATACCGCTCATTCTCAAGGGGCAAGACAAAGCCAGGTCTCATGAAAAGGCTTTGGCATACTTCAAGTTATTCGGTTTGCAGGGTTTTGAGGCAAAGTATCCCCACCAGCTTTCAGGAGGCATGAGGCAGAGGGCGGCCCTGCTCAGGACATATTTATTCTCTGACGACATAATACTGCTAGACGAACCCTTTGGGGGACTTGACGCAATAACCAAAAGAAATATGCAGGAATGGCTGCTGCAAGTTCTTGACGCACTGAATGCTTCGGTTTTTTTCATAACCCACGACATAGAAGAGGCCATACTTCTTTCGGACAGGATATATGTGCTGTCCGAAAGGCCGGCCCGCGTAAGAATGGAAATACCGGTGGACATGGAAAGGCCAAGAAACCCGGAAATTGTAACCAGCGTGAAATTCAACGAGATAAGAAAACAAATCCTCGAGCTTTTGAGGTAGAAAGGCAGAACATGAGTTTTTTCGATATCGAGGCGGAAAGCTACGATTCATGGTATGAAAGCCCCCGGGGCAAATTCGTAGACGAGACTGAAACCGCATTGGCTTTTAAAATGTTCAACCCTTCTTCAGGAAGCAAATTGCTTGATGCAGGCTGCGGAACAGGAAATTTCAGTTTGAAGTTGGCGGTAAAGGGAGTGAGGGTAACAGGCGTTGACATATCCGAAGAGATGATGTCCATCGCCAAAAGAAAAACCGTTGAAGCAGGTTTTGATGTAGACTACAAGTATGGGGACCTGTACAATCTTCCTTTCGGGGACGAAAGTTTTGATGCTGTTTTTTCAATGGCAGCGTTCGAATTCATAAAGGAACCGCAAAAGGCTTTCAAGGAACTTATGAGGGTTGTAAAGAAGAACGGCATACTCATGATAGGCACAATAAATGGAGACAGTCCATGGGGAGAGCTTTACAATACAAAGGAGTTCAAGGAGAAAACAGTATTCAAGTATGCCGATTTCAAGACCATGGATGAGATGGAGGCACTCTGTCCCGATAAATTGATCGACAAGGGAGCTTGTCTTTTCATGCCGCCAACGGCTCCAGGCAAGGATTTTTGCTGGGATGTTGAGAACTCTTTTGCAAAAAAGGAAAGGGGAGGATACATTTGTCTGATGTGGAAAAAATGAATTGCGCGCAAATTTCTTTTGCACCATTGGGGACTAAAGACATTGAGTCTGCAGTGAGTGAAGTTCTTGAAATTGTTGAGTCGTCGGGAATAAAGCATGAAATTGGCGAAATGTCTACAATCCTATGGGCCTCGCCAAAGGATTTATCAGACATGATTGAAAAAATACAGAAAAGGATGAACTCGAAAACAGATTATATACTGGACATAAGAATATCCAACACATGCGGCTGCGGAAAAGACGAAAAAAAGTGTGGAATTTAGATGGTTTGGATTTTTGCAAAAAATATATTGACAAGTTATTGATGCATACGTATAATAAACATTAATTAAAGATTCCAGCGATGATGAGAAGAGTAAATAAGAGTTGAAGTTTAAGCGAGCCGGTTTTGGTGAGAGTCCGGCAACAGATTCCTTATTGAAGAACATCTCAGAGCTTCCGACCGAAATCATATTTGAAAGTAGGCTCGGACGGTTCCGGACCGTTAACGTCGGCATGCATCGAGCCAAGGCTCCGTGTTTATGAAGTGGATCGTTTATCGATCAATTCGGGTGGTACCGCGGAAGAACAAGTCTTTCGTCCCTTTCAAGGGATGAGAGGCTTTTTTAATTGGGAAATAACATAAAAAAGGAGGAAATGAAAATGAAAGGATTAGAACATGGATTGGTAGTTCCTGAAGGCTACAAAACGGAATTGGGATTGATCGAAACAGAGGTGGCAATCAAGAAGATAAAGGATTATTTTCAAAAAGGACTTTCAGAAGCTTTGGAATTGACAAGAGTTTCGGCCCCTTTATTTGTGACAGAAAAGAGCGGTCTTAACGACAACCTGAACGGGACAGAAAGGCCGGTTGCATTCGACATGATTGATGTCGAGGGGGAAAGGGCTCAAATAGTCCAGTCTCTTGCTAAATGGAAGCGCTGGGCTTTGGGCAAATACGGATTCGAGGCAGGCAAAGGCCTTTATACTGACATGAACGCCATAAGGCGGGACGAGGTCCTTGACAACCTCCATTCAGTATACGTCGACCAATGGGACTGGGAAAAAGTCATTGCAAGGGAAGAAAGAAAAATCGGCAGTCTAAAGGCGGTAGTAAAAGAAATATACAAAGTATTCAAGGATACTGAAGAATACATGTACTCGCTTTATCCTTCGCTTACGCCGGAATTGCCTAAAGAAATTTTCTTCATAACAAGCCAGGAGCTTGAAGACCTTTATCCGCATCTTACCGCCAAGGGCAGGGAGGACGCGATTGCAAAAGAGAAAAAGGCGGTCTTTGTAAGTGGAATTGGACACGAGCTCGAATCTGGAACAAGGCATGACGGAAGGGCTCCGGACTATGACGACTGGAGGCTAAACGGAGATATAATCTTTTGGAACCCGATGCTTGAAATGGCTTATGAAGTTTCTTCAATGGGCATAAGGGTTGACGAAGATGCCCTTAAGGAGCAGCTCATGATAGCGGAAGCAGAGGACAGAAAGGAATTGCCTTTCCATAAAGACCTTCTTGAAGGAAAACTTCCATATACAATTGGAGGTGGAATAGGACAATCAAGGATTTGCATGTTCTTTCTCAAAAAAGCCCATATAGGAGAAGTGCAGGCTTCGGTATGGCCCCAGGCAATGCTTGAAAAATGCGAAGAAGCCGGCATAAAGATATTGTAAGAACAGTAGAAAGTGGAAAGTGGAAAGAAAAAACTTACAAAGAAAAAAGCAAATAGATAAAAACAAAAGAAATAAAAACGGTAAAAAAGCATGCAGTAGATTTCGTCATTTGGTTTTTCTGACCGCTGTTCATTGCTAAATCCTTAATTACAGACATCCCTATCCTAAATTAAAGAAAAAGGGGATGTCTGCTTTTTGTTTTTTGATGCATTTAATCTTTTTCTGCCCACTGCCAGCTGCCCGCTGCCCTTATCTATTACAAAGCTGCAACATAGGGTTACAATCGATTCATAAATAATTATTTTAGCTTTTGCAGTGGTAAGATATGTATAACAAATATTTCAAGGAGGAAAAAACATGTTAAATTTTATTGGACAACTAAACCCCGTTGCCATAACAATCGTAGTGGCAATAATAGGCATATTGATCTTTTCATTCATTTCATCGATTACAGTAAAGAGGAAGTATAAGGCTCTGGCAAAGGACTTTGGGATAAACAAGTCTTTTGACAACCCCAAGTTTGACAATGTGGTATTGAATCATATTGTTGAAGATTTCAAGTCTGCGGCGACAAAGAACCCGGATACAATAAACACGCAGGCTATAATAGAGAAGAACTTCAATTTTGAGCTCAAGAAGCTTCAACTGGGAGAGCGTTTTGTGAAGAAATCAGTTTCACTTATGATAATATTGGGACTTTTGGGAACATTCTACGGACTGACCCTTTCAATTGGAAAACTAGTGGAGCTTTTGACATTGAACGGAGGAGGAGAAGCCCTTGAAAATGTCGATTCAATAGTAAACGGACTGATTAATTCAGTAAAGGGCATGTCTGTTGCATTTGTGACTTCTCTGTTCGGTATCGTATCTTCGGTCATAATAACCGTTGCAAATGTATTCAATTCGGTTGAAGACGAACGAATGGAGCTCATGGTTGAAATAGAGGAATATCTCGACAATGGTTTGGGAAAGGTTTTAATAAAGAGACCGCAAACGGAAATGATGGAGGCCAACGAACGCATGCAGAGCGCAATCGACGGTTTTGGAGACAAAATAGAAAAGAGCTTCAGGGACTTGGCAGGCGAAGTTGGTTACAGGATTCTTACAGCTACTGACGGGATAGGTCAATCAGCAGAAACTCTTTATGCGGCAGTGGACAAGTTTGAGAATTCTTTGAACGACTTTTCTGAAAACACGAGGGATTTTTCAGAATTCAACTATCACCTTAAAAACAACATACAAAGGATGAGCCTCAGTTTCTCGGACTTTTCGGATGACATCAAGAAGAATACAGATGTTCTAAAGGAGACAGTTGACACCTTCAGTGTGGCAGGCGGTCAATAGAAGGGAGGCGGGTAAATCGTGCAATCTATAAGGAAAAGAAATTTTAAAAAGAGTAATGAAGAAGACAATTTTTGGCCGGCTTTCACTGATATGATTTCGACCATCGCCTTGATTATTTTCTTCTTGATGCTTTTGGCTTTCATACAAAACATCATTACAGGTAAGAATCTCGAGTATGCAAAGAAGCAACTCATAGATACCCAGGACAGGCTTGAGGAATCCAACATTCAAATCAGCAGAGCAGAGAAGAAGCTCAGGCTTTTAAGGGATGACCTGGACGATGTGCTTGCGGAAGTTGAAGAGGGGGAAATAGCTCTCAAGCTTTCAGAGCAGCAAATAGAAGATCAAAGAGAGATAATTGCCGACAGCAATAGAGAATTGGGCGATTTGAGGTCAAAGCTTCAAGGCATAGCAGTGCTTAGGCTTGATGTTTTAAGCAAAGTTAAAAGCTCAATTGAAGAAGAGCTGGGAGTGACAAATCAGGACGGACAGGAACTTGTTTCAATTGCAGACAACGGCAACATAGTTATAAATGAAGGGCTGGTATTCGACTACAACAAGTACGACATCAAGCCCCAAGGCAGGCAGGTTTTGACAATGCTTTCAGAGGCATTTGAAAATGTGCTTGACGATTCGCAAACAAGAGTCAACATAGACGCAATAAGCATACAGGGACATACTGACAACCTGGGTTCTTCAGAATACAACAGGGACCTTTCATCGAAGAGGGCGTCAGCAGTATTGAATTACATGATGGACGTCAATCCGGTTCTTGAAAATCAATACGGAGAATATTTTGCCGCAAGCGGCTATTCGGAATTCAGGCCCATAGCGTCAGGCACCAGCGACGCGGCAAGGGCAAAGAACAGAAGGATAGAAATTTCGGTAATACTCAGAGATGCAAACATACAAAATGTAATAGAGGACTATCTTGAGGATTCGATAAAGCCGTTTGAAGAAGAAATAGAAATGTAAATAAAAAGCCAAGCCCGAGGAAACGCCCTTGGGGTTGGCTTTTTAAGTGGAAAGAAGAAACAGCCTGCAGCATGCAGTGTGCAGTTTGCAGTTCTCGGAAAAAAATCAAAAACGGAAAAACAATAAAAAAACGGGCATCTCCGCATTCTTGAAAATGAACCGGGTATGCCTGTTTTAAATTGACATTTTTATGCTTTTACGAGGACTAAATACTGTGTTTTTTCGGCTGCAGTTATGCATATTCTTCGCGACCAGAAAAACAGTTGTCAGTTGTCAGCAAATACAAAAGCGTTAAAGCTTAAATACATTCAAAACATAAATGCATTTCAATGATTTTTTGCTTTTAATCACCGTTCTTCTGTTTTTGCCTTTGTTCTTTTCTTTCTGATTAACTTGTTATTTGTTCTTAGTGTTTTTACTGACAGCTGACATCTGGTATCTGAAATCCGATATCTGTTCTTGGCTTTTTTTTCCACTTTCCACTTTCCACTTTTTCCTGCTGCTTTATTTCTTAACCTTCATTATTGAGGCCACTTCATTTATCATTTCAGATTCTTGAATTATTTCAAGCGCCTTGTCAAGATCTTTCCTTTCTACTTCGTGTGTTATGAAAACAAGAGGCACGGATTTTTCTCCAGGTTTGCCTCTTTGAACAACAGACTTGAGGCTTACTCCGTTTTCGCCCATTATTGTGGCTATATTGCCCAATACGCCGGGCTGGTCCTT
>Ga0209943_1000154_pt1 | contig 47135 bp, 52 predicted proteins | sample SalPonR1_B_D2_MG_FD_185698 | JGI IMG/M metagenome (GOLD analysis project Ga0209943, IMG submission 185698) | Salt pond soil microbial communities from South San Francisco under conditions of wetland restoration - Salt Pond MetaG R1_B_D2_MG... ... | reverse complement strand
TTACTCCCAATGTACCGAAAGTTCCGTGCATCATCTGGAATATAAGCTTGTTTTCATTATCTGGAGTGCAAATAAGAACATCCCCTTTTGCAGTTACTACTTCATATTCCATACAATTATCATGAAATCCTCCTAACTTATATGACATTGATTCAATAGAACATCCTGCCACTGCTCCACCAATAGTAATTGTCTTAAGTTCTGAAACTACCGCCGGGACTAGATTATACCTTAGTGTAGCATTCACAAGTTTTTCAAATGTTACTCCTGGTTCAGCAATGCAAATTAAATTTTCTTCATCTATAGAAATTATTTCATCAAGATCACTTATGTCAATTTTTTTGTCAGAATTTCTCTTATCTCTAAGTTTAGGTACTTCATGAGAAATAGTTTTTTTCTTTAAGCTTAAAAACTCACTACTACTTCGCTTCTTTAGTTTTTTTGTTATTGTTTTTATTTTCTTTTTATGTGAATTCATAATTAACTCCTTTTTTAAAGCAGTTTTTATTTTAATGTTATGAGTATTATTTCTTTGTAAACTCTTCACCAATGAAAATTTGTGGAACAGTATTGCTACCAGTTTGATTATTTATTTAACCATGTAGTTATAATATCATAAAACTTTATTTACAAATATTTCAACTATATTTTCTTCAAATTGAGTTCCAGAGTTTTTTCGCAATTCTTTCACTGCTTCTTCTTTAGTTTTCTTCTTTTTATAAGGACGATCAGCTGTTATTGCTTCATAGGCATCAGCTACTGATATTATTTTAGACAATCGTGATATAATTCCAAAATTATAAACAAAAATACCAATAATGTAGGTTATATAGTTAATAAGGAGATCATAGACGCTCTGCTTGAAAATATTAATATGGGAAATATAAAAGAATTTGATGAAGACTTTCGAGAAAATATTGACTTGTTTTCTGTTTTAAATAGAGTACAACAGTTTTTAGTTAATAATATATTACTAAATATTGAACATGATACTAAAATAAGAGAGATTTTAAAAGTTGATTAGTTTTGTTACTCAAATTCAGATCAATAAATTCCTTTCATATTTTCCACCTTTTTTTATTTGGCTTTAGTTTTACATAAGTCTACTATATCATAACTTATGACAACCTCAAAATTAAAAAAGAAAAAAGGAAAAAGCGAAAAAACCACTCTATCCTTTTAATTTCAACTGTTAAAGCTATTTTAACGAGTTTGTCATAATTGTACTTAAGACAAACTGATAATACCAACAAAGTGAATTTACTTGCTTTCTTTTTCAAGATCACTTCTTATGCTTTTTATTTCTTCTAAAACTATCATTGTACAAACAATTACAATAAATATTAATGATAATAGTAGAGCATGCGTTGCAGCATGATACGAACCCTCAACAGAACTATAACCTATATTTGAAATTATTGGTGTAACTACGGTTAATGATAAGAAAAAAATTACTACTGTTGCTAGCAAAGCCCAACCAATATCTTTCATGAAAAATCCTCCTAAATTTTGTTTTTTTATTTCATTTAATATTTTTTTATAAAAAGATTGAAATTAGCATAATAACGAAAATCAAAACAATAACTATTCCCAAACCTTTAACCATAAAAATATTTTTTTTATTACCGACCATCATTAAAACAATCCCTACTATTCCTAAAGAAATAAACATTAAAGTTTTCATATAAATCTCCTCTTTTATTACTTGTCATATAGGGACCTACCTTTCTAAAAGTATTATATCATCTACACGACAACTATTCTAACATATAGGGATTCTTTTCTTATTAAATCGTAGTTAGGTTCTAATATATATTCACCTTGTTTGTTTATAACGCCAAATTGCTTGTCTTTTATTATGACATCATATCCATCTTCTTTAAAATGCAAGTTTTCAATAGAACCACTAAGTCCAAATCCTTTATCAAATTTATAGTCTATTACTATTTCACCTTGTTTATTTATATATCCTGTTTTATCTTTTTCATTTGATACGGCAGCTAATCCGTTTGAAAACATATTTGCATTATTGTATTGGTTTTCTATTTCAATGATTCCTTCCTTGTTTATATATCCCCATTTCCCATCTATCTCTACTGCTGCTAAAGCTTCTGAAAAACTTCCTGCATTATTGTACTTCGGATTTATTATTTCATTACCGTATTTGTCTATAAATCCCCATTTCCCATCTACTTCTATTGCTGCTAAATTTTCTGAGAAGCTTTTTGCATTTTCGTATCTAGGCTCTATTACTTCCTTACCTTCTGTGTCTATAAATCCCCATCTATCATTTTTTTGAACTAAAGAAAGTCCTTCTGAAAAATTAAAAGCATTTGCATAATCCGTTTTTATTACTACTTCTCCTTCTGGATTCATATAGTTGATCTCACCTAAATATGATACTGCAACAACTCCTTCTGAAAACAAATTATCTCCTTCAGTTATAACTTCTTGGTTACACCCAGTTAAAATTATTAATATAGCTGTTACAATTAATATTGTTAAGGTTAAATTTTTCATACTTACCTCCAAGGTTGATAAATCGTTTTGTTTATTAAAAAATCATCTTGTAACCACTCCTTTTGGTAGGAGTGGTTACACAAGTTTGAATATTATGTTTGTTAAAAAGAAGGTAATAAATTAGTTGTAAGGATTGACATATGATATATATGTAGTGCTTGAAACATTATACACTTCTATATCATTTCCATATTCATCAATAGCCATCCATGAATGTCTTCCGTATGTGCGATAAGTACCTGTATCAGGATTGGCTGCACCTTTTGCTTCAAGATATGTTATATCAGTACCGTAATTCAAGGTATATGCTACTCTATCTCCTAAGTTATTTTTTAATGAAGACTCAACATATGATTCTGTTGTATCATAATTGTTATATAACGCCATAATTAAATTACCTCCTTAAATTGGCCTTCACTATATATAACAATTTAAAGAGGTGATCTGTTACACTTTTTTAATTATTTTTTATTTTTTTCTATACTTTCTGCAATTTTTATTATTTCTTCTTTTTTTATGTTCCCAGTTATAGTAAAGCTTCTCTCTTCATTATGCCAAAATATCATACTTCGATCCTCTTTTATTATTAAAAATCCTTCATTTCCATTTATGTTAATTTTTTCTGTTGTTGCATCTTCTGTATCTATTTGAATACCTGCAGAATTGTTTGTTTGTGTTATTATTATCTGGTTTTTCCCATCACTATAATTAAGTATCTTTATTAAACCTCCATCTTCTTCACTTTCAAAGTAGTACCCTTCCGGCATGTAGGTTGGTTGATAGTAGTTTTCCCAATCAAGTTCAGGCGTTTTGATATTGTTTTCTTCTTCTATTCTTATTTCTGTATATCTTTCATTTCTTTCTATGAAGAAGTTAAATACTCTTACTCTTATGGCTTCTACCGTAAATATTAGTGTTGATATACCGGCAATTATTATTAGTAGTATTATTGCTGCTTTTTTGGATTGTTTTTTTATGTTTTTTATTAAATTTATTCTCTTTTCTTTTTTCTCTTCTTGTTTTATATATTCTTCTACCCAAGTATCAAGTTTTTTAGGAAAGGTTGTGTTTTTAATTTCTTCTTTTTTGTCTTCAAGTTCATCTACTATAGTGTCTACATATATTTCTCCTATGTATCCGTAGTAGGCTTCTATTATTTCGTTTTCTTTATTTTTCATGGGATTCATCTCCAATTATTTCGTGAAGGGCATTTTTTGCTCTCATTAATCTTACTCTTACATTTCCTTCCTTTATAGATAAAAGATCTGATATTTCTTTATTAGAATATCCGTAGTAGTATTTTAGTGTAAGTATGTCTGCATATTCTTTTTTTATTTGTGACAGTTTTTTTGTTATATACTGTTTTTGGTCTAGCCTTATTATGTTTAGTTGAGGATTTCCTATGGTATCATCATGGATTACATTTTCATATCCGTCTATGTCTATAGTTTTTCTTCTTTTTCTTTTGTTATATATATTTATAGATATGCTTCTAACTATAATAACAATAAGACCCAGGGTTTTGTTACACTTTGGGTCCATATTTTTATCTATATATTTAGATACTTTTATTAATGCTTCCTGCATAGCATCTTCTGCTTCATAATCATCATGTAGGATATCTCTTGCTGTATAGTACATTTTCTTCTTGTGCAGTTTGTATATTTCTTCTAAGATGTTTCTTGTTTCTTCATCTTCTATAGTCATTAAGAATGCTATCATTTATACCTTCCTTGTATGTTTATTAATTATTTTTTATTTGCTAATTAATTGTACCACAAATATAAACATTTTTCTTTCCTTGAAGATATTTGTCATTAATATTTTTTAATAATTGCAATTAAAAAAAGCCTGCTTTTTCAAAAAAAATAAGCTTTCTTAAAAATATTTTTGAGTTTTACTCAATTAGTATTAAGACAAACTCCAATGCTATGGCTATAATTTAAGTATTAGCTTTCTTTAAATTTATATATAAATCCTATTGAAAACACTATCAGCATAATCAAATATGAGAATATCATAACTGTATTTGAATGAATAGAATTAGTAAATAAATTTATAATTCTACTACTAATAAACACAAACCCAAGATTATAATTTTGTGACATTACTGCTATAAATGAATTGCGTTCTTCGCCATTCAATAAAACAAATTGCCAAATGTATAATATAAATGAAATCATCCAGAAACTATTGCCTAAAATAAAACTTTTTACTTTAGGTATATCTAATTTTCCAAACTGAGTACCTACGTAAAACCAGAAGAATATAGCAACAAACCCCCAAGCATATAAAGTAATACTCACAGCCGATAAAATTGCAGAAGAGTCCCTTCTAATTCCAGTGCTCAATAAAAGATTAATCAAATAGCTAGCTGCAAAGGGAATAATTATCAATATTATTAATTTCCATTTTATATTATTTTTCAATTTACTACTCCTTCTCTTAGTCATTATTTTTATAGTTGAGTTTTCCTTCCTTTTTATTGTGGCAACCTGGAAATGTCCAAAATCAGATATATATCCGTATTGTAAATATTGGGATGGTTGAAATATATATTATTATATTTAGCTTCGCTTAATTATACTAATGTTCATCAATCTATTATTGAGTTTGTCATAATTTATATTAAGACAAACTCATATTTAATCATTTAGTTATCATATCATAAAACTTCACTAGTAAATATTTCAACAATATTTTGGTCAAATTGAGTCCCTGAGCATCTTTTTAATTCATCCATAGCTTTATTAATATTGCTTTTATTTCCTTCAATACCAACAAGTGTGAAATCTTTTTCTTTTTCGTCAAAAATATTAAATATTACATATTCTGCTCCAGAAAATTCTTTCATCTGTTTAGAAATATTCTGATAATTTAACTTTGTATCTTTATTTTCAATGTATTCTCTAGCATATTTATTTAATTTTATCATTTGATTTTCTTTATAATTTATATTAATAATAAGCTCTATGAAAAACATAAAAAACTATACAAAACATTATGAAAATAATAGATGATAATATTGTGTTACATATAAAAAAACAACCGCTGATCAGCAGCGATTGTTTTTTTTTGGTGACCCATCGGCGATTCGAACGCCGGACACCCTGATTAAAAGTCAGATGCTCTACCAACTGAGCTAATGGGTCTTATTTATGTTTAGCTCTTTAACACGCTTAAACATAATACTACTTTTGAAGCCTATTGTCAATACTAAATAAATAATTCTTCTCTAATAAATGTTTCACTTCTTTTAGGACCTACGGAAACTATCCCTGCATTTACATTAGTAAGTTCTTCAATTTTTTCCACGTATTTCTTTGCATTTTGAGGAAGTTCTTCATAAGAATTTGCTTTTTCTACATCTTCAAACTTCCAGCCATCCATTTCGATATAAATAGGCTTGCATTTTGATAGTGTTTCTAAACTAGATGGGAAATAATCAATTTTTTCACCTTCAAGTTCGTACGCTACACATATTTTAAGTTTATCTAAACCTGATAAAGTGTCAAGCTTTGTTATGGCCATAGTTGTAAGACCGTTTATGTCTCTTGAATAGTTTAGCATAACAATATCAAGCCAACCGCATCTTCTAGGCCTGCCGGTAGTTGTTCCGTATTCAAAACCTTTTTCTCTAATATAATCTCCTGTTTGCTCAAACAATTCTGTAGGGAAAGGTCCTTTTCCTACTCTTGTAGTATATGCTTTTACTACTCCTAAGGACTTTTCTAAATCGTAAGGGCTTAAGCCTGTCCCTATAGGTATCCCTCCTGAAATAGGATGTGATGATGTTACATAAGGATATGTACCAAAGTCTATATCAAGAAGTGTTCCCTGAGCTCCTTCAAAGAGTACTTTTTTACCTTCATTTACTGCTTTTCTAATAACTGGTTGTGTATTTGCTATATATTTTTTTAATCTATTTAGATAGCCTATATATTCTTTCACTATTTTCTCTTCATCTAAAGGGTCTGATTCATAATATTTGACAAGAAAGTCATTTTTTCTCTTAATATTATATCTTAATTTTTCTTCAAAGGAATCTAAATATTCAAAATCACAAACTCTAAGTCCTGTTCTCTCCACCTTGTCTCTGTAGCAAGGGCCTATTCCTTTAACCGTTGTTCCTATCTTTTTCTTTCCTCTTGCTTCTTCTTCCAATTTATCTATTTCTATATGGTATGGGAAAATAATATGTGCCCTATCTGATATCATAAGACTGTCTAAAGAAACTCCTAAATCTTCTAGGTACTCAATTTCTTCTATTAAAGACTTAGGATTTAAAACAACTCCGTTTCCAATTATACAAGGTACATCTCCGTATAAAATCCCCGACGGAATTAAATGCAATTTATACTTTTGATCCCCTATAACTACAGTATGTCCTGCATTATCTCCTCCTTGGTATCTTACTACCATATCTGATTCTTTAGCTAAATAATCTGTGATTTTACCTTTTCCTTCATCGCCCCACTGGGCTCCTAATACTACTAAATTTGACATATTAATCTCCTAACTTTCAATTCTATTTAACATTTCTGTTGCCATTACTACTCCCGCAGCTGAAGCTTGTGCTAATCCTCTTGTTACTCCTGCTCCATCTCCTCCGGCAAATAAGTTTTCAACCTTTGTTTCAAGTTTACCATCTAGGTCAACTCTTGATGAATAAAACTTAACTTCTACACCATAAAGTAATGTGTGCTTTGAATATACCCCCGGTGCCACCTTGTCCATAGCCTTAAGCATCTCCACTATATCCTGTAAAAATCTATAAGGCAGTACTAAGCTTAAATCTCCCGGCGTGGCATCTTTTAAAGATGGCTGTAACAAACTTCTTTCCAGTCTTTTGTGTGTAGATCTTCTTCCGTCTAATAAATCTCCAAGTCTTTGAACTAATACTCCTTCTCCAAGCATATTGGCTAAGGATGCTATATATTTACCATAGGCTATAGGAGAATCAAAAGGTTCTGTAAATTCTTTTGACACCAATAGTGCAAAATTAGTTTTATCAGTTCTTTTATCTGCATAAGAGTGACCATTTACCGTTTTTATACCGTCGGTATTCTCAACTACCACTTCCCCATAGGGATTCATACAGAATGTTCTAACTCTATCATCAAAAGATTTAGTGTAATATATGAGTTTTGATTCGTAAACCACATCTGTAATATCTTTCATTACTACAGCCGGCACCTCTACCCTCACACCTACATCTACTGCATTACTTCTTAATCCTAGTCCTAATCTTTCGCTTTCACCTTTAAACCACTCAGAACCTTCTCTACCCGGTGAAGCTGCTATATATTTAGCGTAGAAAGTATCACCTTTTTTAGTTTTAACCCCTACTGCTTTATTATTTTCTACTATTATTTCTTCAACTGCTGTTAAAAATTCAATGTCAATTTTATCCTGCAAATAGTACTGAATTTTTTTTAGTATCTCATAATTTTTATCGGTGCCTAAGTGTTTTATATTAGCTTTTATTAGCTTTAAATCTGCAGATGCAGCTTTTTTTTCTATGTCTAATACTTTCTGCTGATCCATCCCGTGGACTTCTTCTGTTCCACCAAATCTTACGTAGATATTATCTACATATTCTATGAGCTCTTCTAATCTTTTTTTACTTATATATTTATCTAAAACACCACCAAATTCTGTAGTTAAGGTAAGTTTGCCATCGGAAAAAGCCCCTGCTCCTCCCCATCCTGTTACTATAGAACAAGGATTGCATTTTATGCATTTGTCTACAGTTTTTCCTATAGGACAACTTCTATCGTCTATATTCTTTCCTTTTTCTAAAAGGAGTATATTTAAATTTTCATCTTTTTCTATAAGTTCTAATGCGGTAAAGATACCTGATGGTCCTCCACCTATAATTATGACGTCATATTCTTTTTTATTCATATAAACCTCCTTGCTATCTTTCTCGATAGCCCATTATATATTATCAAATACAAATATTATAGTCAATGATTACCGAATATTTTTTTGATGTTTATTGCTTTTATTCGCTTTATAGGAGTAATTTTAATTATATTTGCTGTCTTTTAAATATATAATTAGCTTTTATTAAAATAGTGCGAACTTTGTCATTTTTTAACAATCTTATAATTCGTATCTTTTGTAAATTATACTTTTCTATGTTAGAATCTAGAATCAGGAGGTATTGAAATGAGATATGAAGGAAGTGTTTATAGACCCCCAAGCGAGGGTAAAAGTTATATCTTGCAAGTAACCATTGGATGTTCCCATAACAAATGTACTTTTTGCAGTATGTATAAGGATAAGAAATTTAGGGTAAGAAATATAGATGAGATATTTGAAGATTTAAAGTATGCAAGAGATTATTATAGTGAAGTAAAAAGAATCTTCTTAGCAGATGGAGATGCTTTGATTTTAAAAACTAAAGATTTAGAATCAATCTTAAAGGAAATCAAAAAATTATTCCCAGAGTGTGAAAGAATAGGAATTTATTCTACTCCAGGTGATATTTTAAGAAAACCATTAGAGGATTTAGTAAAATTAAAAGAACTAGGATTAGGAATTATATATCTAGGAATAGAATCTGGAAGCGATCTTGTATTAAGTAAGGTAGAGAAAGGTTTCACAAGAGAGGAAATAATAAAAGCAGGACAAAAGGCGAAAAAATCTGGTATCCCGCTTTCTGTAACTTTAATATCTGGATTAGGTGGTAAAGACAACTGGAAAGAACATGCTCTTTCATCAGCAGATTTAATAAACCAGATCAATCCAGATTATGTATCACTTCTTACCTTAATGATGGAAAAAAATACTGATTTATATACAAAATACAAAAAAGGAAATTTTGACATACTTTCTCCAAAGGAAATTGCGGTCGAAACAAAACTTTTTCTAAAAAATATAAGTTTAAAAAATTCAGTATTTAGAAGTAACCATGCTTCGAATTACATACCTTTAAAAGGTACCTTGAACAAAGACAGAGAAAAATTAATTTCAGAAATAGATGAAGCTTTAAAAAATGAAGAATTCACAGATGAAAGATTTAGAAGTCTTTAAAAGGAAGGTTTAAACCTTCCTTTTTTTAATAAATTTATTTATTTCTTCTAAGGTTGGCATTCCACCCTGCGCACCAAACTTAGTTACAGAAATAGCTCCTGCTATATTCGCAAATTTGATGCTTTCTTCTACAGTCTTGCCTTTTACTATTGATTGAGCAAAGGCTCCGTTAAAGGTATCTCCTGCTCCGGTGGTATCAACTACGTCCACTTCTAAGCTTGGTATGTTGATTACCTCTTCTCCCTTAGAAAATACTACACCTTGTCTTCCCTTGGTAATAATAAGTTTATTTTTTTGTTCTTTTAGAATTTTTTCTTCATTAGTACTTCCATAAAGAATTTTAAATTCATGTTCGTTTGGAGTTAAATAATCCAACTTATCCAGGGTATCTTCATCAAGTTTTTGAATAGGTGCGGGATTTAATATGGTTTTTACTTCACTATTACTACAAATCTCTATTACATATTTAACAACATCTACTGGTATTTCAAGTTGAAGTAGTACTATTTTGCTATTTAAGATTACTTCTTTATTTTTATCTATATATTCTTTATCAACTTTGTAGTTTGCTCCCGGTACTACAATAATACTGTTGTCTCCTTCAGCAAGAACAATACCTGCTACACCGCTTGGAGCATCATCTGTTTTTTTAATATATTTTGTCTCAACATTATTATTTTCTAGATTTTCTTCCAGAAAAACACCGTTTTGATCTTTACCCAAGCATCCAAGGATTGCAACCTTTGCTCCAAGTCTAGATGCCGCTACCGCTTGATTTGCTCCTTTTCCACCTGGAACAGTCTTAAAATCCTTGCCTATAAGGGTTTCTCCGGGATTAGGTCTTTTATCAGCTTTAAATACAAGATCTGCATTTATGCTTCCAATTACAACTATATCGTACACTTTATCATTCCTTCCTGGAGTTAAATTTTAAGCCATTTCTTATTATATTCTTCTTTATTCATTGTAGGTTCAAACTGGTCAAGAGTGTTTTTTGTTTCTTTAATATTCTTCATCATATCATATACTGTTCCTGCTAAAACTTTTCCTGGGATTATATATGCCATTTCTTCATCTTTTATTTTGAAGTCATAGTTGTGATAGTCACCCTCAAATCCGCTGTATCCTATTTGTATTACAGGGTTCATTGCTGAGACATCGGACAAATCGTCTGATGCAAAAGTTTTTCCACCATTATAAATATTTTTATCTTCTATAAATACCTTGGCATTTTCTACAATTACTTCAGCCATAGGACTAAAGTAGTTGCTTGGTAAATACCCTGGGATATTTTCTATAAGGCACTGACATCTTAAGGCTTTTGCGCTGTGTATAAAGGCATTGTCTATTTTTTCGTTAGCATCAAATATAGCTTCAAGACTGGCTGCTCTTACATAGGTTTCTAATTCTACATTATCAGGAACTGCATTTACTGCATCCCCACCCTTTTTTATGATTGGATGAAATCTCACATGATCATCATCTTGAAAAGTTTCTCTTAAAAGACCAACAGCATTTATTGCTAAAGTTGCTGCATTTAAGGCATTTTTCCCTAAGTGAGGATAAGCTCCTGCATGAGCAGACTTACCTTTAAAATAAGCAGTTTTAGCTAAAAATCCGTTGTTTGATATATCTGTTTCTAAAACCTTACCTTCCATTCCATTACCGTGGGAAGCTAAAACAATGTCAACATCATCAAAAGCTCCTTCAAGTATAAGGTTCTGTTTTCCTGAGAAAGCTTTTATTTTTCCTTCTTTTACTAGATTTAATCTATATTGAAAATCTACAAATTCTTCTGCTGGAGCAGTTATTAATGATACTTTACAGTTAAGATCTTCGTAAATTCCTGTTTCTGCAAAGGCTTTAAAAACTCCAAGCATAATTGTCATTTGTGAGTTATGTCCGCAGGAGTGAGCTCCATTATCCTCTTTATTTGCATAAGGATGATTTATAGTTGGAGTTGCATCCATATCGCATAAAAGTCCTATATGTAAATCCTCTCCACTGCCTATAGTAGCCTTCATTCCTGTAATTGCATATTCTTTATATTCGGATAGTTCAATATCTTTTATAAACTCTTTTATTAATTTTTTAGTATTATTTTCCTTATAACCTAATTCTGGATTTTTAAAAACTTCATTACCGAAATCAACTAGTTTTTCTTTGTTTTTTTCTATTACCTGGTATATTTTATCTTTCGTAATAATCACCTTCTCTATTCTTTTATAAATATCTCTATTTTTTCACCAAATGATTTCATGAAAAATTTAGTTAGAAAACCTGTTAAAAAAACTGATATAATAGTACCTTCTTTAAAACCAACTAATTCTCCTAAAAATACAAGTGAAACAGTTATTGCTAAAATAACTATTGTTGAATCAAAAGCTATCTTAATATTTCCAAAATCCTGTTTTGTCTTGTCCGCTATTGCTTTTATTGCTCCTTCTGCAGGAGGTATAACCACATTTGATATTACGGATAAAGTTATACCAGCAGCAAGTACTACACAGGCTACAGCAAGTATAATCAATCTGTTTAAATAGACTTCAGGGTTTATCCCTCTTACAAGATACATTGATAAATCTATAAAGGTGCTAAACATAAGACCTACTATTATTTGAAAATATTGTCTTTTTTCAAAATCTTTCCCGTATAAAACCATTTGTATAACTATATAGGTCACAGTAAGAAAAAAGGTAGTTACCCCAAAACTAAAGGGTGTGATAAAGGATAAAGCATAGGGAAAGGTACTAACAGGGGCTATTCCCAATTCTGTTTTAGCTGCAATAGCTATCCCAAGAGCATATAAAAACAAACCTAAAGCATAGACAAACACTCTTTTCTTACCAAAATAATTTTCAGTCATTTTTTCTCCTATTTACTTGCATTCTTCGTCCAATTTGCTAAATCCATCCATTAATATTTTTATGAACTTTTCTCTATCTACATCTACTAATACCCTTGTGTTAGGGTTTTCATATTTCATCCAAGGTCTGTTATCTGCTGCTGTTCTTCCTCTATGTGTTCCATCTGAAGTATCAATTTCTACCTGCAGGTCCTTATATTCAAATATTTCAGGATTCATAAGATACATTACACTGCAAACATCATGAAGTGGATATGATGCATATCCTTCACCTCTATGAAATTGCACATAAAAATTTAGTAGATTCCCACACATTTTTGATACTTTTCCGTCTTTTTCCATAAGTTCTTTAATTTCACCATCTGTAATTCCTGCTTCATGTGTAACTTCAAGTCCACTCATTATTACCGGAATACCTGATCTGAATATTACCGCTGCTGCCTCAGGGTCTACATATATATTGAATTCTGCATGAGGAGTAAAGTTTCCTGCATAAATAGATCCACCCATGATTGATATTGCTTCTATTTTTTCTTTAACTTCTGGAAAGGTAGCTAGTAAAAGTCCTACATTTGTCATAGGTCCTACGGGAACTAAAGTAACCTTGCCTTCACATTTCATTATTTTATCTCTCATAAAAGTGATTGCATTTGTTGAATCCAACTCAAAGGTAGGTTCTGGAAAATCCCATCCGTCTAAACCGGATTTACCGTGTACCATATCTCCTAATACTAAATCTCTGTATATAGGTCCATCTTTACCGCTGGCTGCTGGTGTACTCATTCCTAAATATGTATAAAGTTTTCTAAGGTTTAAAGTTACCTTTTCTAAGGTTTGATTCCCTGCTACTGTTGTTACTCCTAAGATATTAAATTTATCTTGATTTGCTAGGGCTAATAGTATAGCCATCACATCATCATGTCCTGGGTCACAATCTATAATTATATTTCTTTTTTCCATTTTTACCTCCACTATTTAATTAGTTTTCCAATGTTTTTATTTACTCCAAAGTATTCAGTAGATAAAGCAGCTGTTTCATTAGCTTTCTTAACTGCATTTTCTAGATCTAACCCTTTTATTAAAGAGCTAATTACAATCCCGTTAAAAGTATCACCAGCTCCTGTTGTATCTACTACTTTTGCTTTCTTACCTTCTATATTTAAACTATAATTTTTAGCTAAAATCTCACAACCATTCTTACCTTTTGTTATTATAATTTTAATGTTTTTATTTATTAAATTTTTAATAAATTCTTCTGATTTTTTATTAATAAGTTTTTTATACCCTTCTACATTAAAAGAAAGTATATCTGCATTTTCCATAAAATATTCTACATTGTATTCATCTTTCAACATAGTTTTTTCTATGTCGTAAAATATTTTTACCTTTTCTTTTCTTAGATTCTTTACCAAATCTTTTGAGCCTCTTATTCTTACTATTTCAGGTATATTTGTATATAAATATTTTGCACCCATTAATATTTCCATCTGTTTTTTATTTAAAGAAATTTGTGGTTTTTTATCTTCGTCCAACACAAATATAACTCTCTCACCTTTTGTATTCACTATTATAGTTCTCATAGTTTTATGCTTATCGTAGGTACAAAGAGACTTATCTATATTGTTTTTTTCTAAATCTGCTATTATTAAATCCCTGAATTCTTCACCGAATATATCTAACATATAAGTCTTTATTCCTGAACTTGCCATAACACATGCAGCGTTGTAGGGCATTCCCCCTACTTGATATCCTCTAAATTCCGCTAAGGTTTTATCTCCCAATTTAGGCCATTCACTACTTCTTATGTAGTCATCGATACATACTGTACCTACTGAAACTACGTAGTCCTTACTGTTCATTCTATTTTCCTACTAAATTAAATATTTCTTCTGCCGTTTTTTCCAAGTTGTAGTCATTGGCATCATTCAATATTTTAATGTAATCTTCTGGAAGGGATTTTGTACCTTTTAATGCTCCTGCAATACCTCCTACCATTGTAGCCACTGTATCTGTGTCTCCACCTATATTGACTCCTGCTATTATACATTTTTCTGCATCTCCATTAAATGCAGCTAGAATTCCATATACCGCCGGTACTGCTTCCGACACGTGTATTCCTGTCCCTATTATGTCGTATATTTCTCTTAGAGCTTCGTCGAAATTTTTAGCATTCTTTCCAATTTTAACTGCCAGCTTTATTCGTTTTGATACACTTGGACCTGCAGCTATTTTATTCATATCAGTGCCGATTTTAAAACCTTTTTCAGCTCCATAAATTCCAGCTTCAATAACTCCATCTAATGTGGCATTTTCTTCCAGTGCTTTAGCAAGAGAAGCTGCCACGGCGCAGGCTCCTGATATAGATAGGTTGTTGTTGTGAGTTGGTTTACACACTTTTACAGCATCTTCAATAGCTTTATCAACATTTCCCGGATTAAAAAGTCCCACCGGGAGTATTTTCATAGCAGATCCGTTTGTAGCTTTAGAATTATAATTAACCATTCCTGTTTCTTTTTGATAATCATATTCTTTACCTTCTTTTAGATGCTCCAAGGCTACTTTTGTTGTGGGACCGGCAAACTTTACAAAATACTCTTCACTTTCAGACCACTTTAATAAACCTCTTTTTATAGATTCACTATCTATTTTTCCTTTACTTTTTATGAAGCTTTTTGTAAGAAAATAGGCCATACTGAAATCATCAGTTACCTGGCCTGCTTTTCTTCCTTTTGCGAAAACATCATCTGGTGGTGATAAGAATTCTTTTACATATCCCTTATATTTTTTTATTATCTGTTCTCTAGTTCTCATTTCTGTTACAGCTCCCATGGCATCACCAGCACAAGCTGCAATAAGAGAACATAATATTTTATCTTTCATCTAATCATCCTTTTGTTTTTCGATTGTTCTTTCTTTTTTCTTCATGCTTCTATAACTAAAAGCTGAAAGTCCTACTATAACTGTAATATAAGGCAACATCTGTATTAATTCATAAGGTATATCTATACCAGTTTGGAAAACATTAGCCATAGCATCTGCCGTACCAAATAGTAAAGCAACAAGCATTCCACCTATCGGTGTACTTCTACCCATAGCATTTGCTGCCAAACCTATAAATCCTCTTCCAGCTGTCATATTTGTTGTAAAGTATGATAAATATCCCATTGATAAAAATGCCCCTCCAAATCCTGACAATACACCGCTTAAACCTAAAGCTATATACTGAATTTTATGGACATTAATACCTACCGACTCAGCTGCATCAGGATTTTCTCCAACTGCTCTTATTTTTAATCCCAATGGAGTTTTATACATAAACATGTGCATTAAGAATACACTTATAAAAACAAAATATGTTAAAACATTATGCCCTGATAATACTCTCCCTAAAAAAGGAATGTTTTCAATTATTGGTATATTAACATTGGGAAGTACTATACTGTCAATTGAAGATGAAACTCCTCTATCTCCTGATACCAAGAATAACATAAATATAGTCCCACCAGCAGCCATAAGATTAATAGCTATACCAGCTAATATATCATCTGTTTTAAAGTTTAACACCAAGAATCCTAAAAATAGGCCAACTAAGCCTCCAAAGATTATTGCTGCTAATAATCCCATCCAAGAACTGCTGAACATAGCGCTAAAGATTACTCCTATCAGTGCCGCTAACAGCATTATACCTTCTAAAGCAATATTGAATATGCCAGATTTAGAAGATACAGCCCCGGCTAAAGTTGCAAAAAGAATTGGGGTGGTAACTCTTAAAATTACCCTTAAAAAATCTGCTGAAAATAATATCTCAAATACCGTCATCCTATTCAACTCCTTCCGTATCTATTGTAGATTTAGCTTCTTTAGCTACCATTCTGTGTTTGTATTTAGCTAAAAATTGCTTAGCTACTATTAATATTATTATAGTTCCCTGTGTAATAGATACAATTTCAGGAGTTACATCTGTAGACCTTGACATTATATCTGCACCTATTCTTATGTAAGCTAAGAAAAATGCGGATATTGGTACATACAATGGATTATTTTTAGCTAAAGTTGCAACTATGATTGCATCCCAACCGTAACCTAATAATGTAGTCCAGGTAAATCTTCTATATAATCCCAGAAGTTGTATTCCACCGCCCATTCCAGCTATGAAACCACCAATAATCTGAGATATTAATATTACCTTTATAATATTTATTCCAGAGAATCTAGCAAAGTCTTCATTTTGTCCAGAAACTCTAATCATATATCCCATCTTTGATTTATACAAAAATATATAAGCTCCTGCAGTAAATAAAAGCGCTATTACTAAGCCTATATGTATGTTAGTACCAGAAATAATACTTGATAGTTTAGCACTTGCAGGTAGTGGGTATGAAGCCACAGCTCCTGCACCCGGATCTCTTAAATAGTAGTTCAATACATAGTTTGCAAAAAACAATGCTATATAGTTAAGCATAAGAGATGAAACTATCTCATTAGCCGAAGTTTTTATCTTTAATATAGCTGGTATAAAGGTGAATAAGGCTCCTACTACCCCTGCTAAAAGTATGGCTGCATATGGATGTATAAATCCCGGCATAGGTAGGTTTAAAGCAACTAAAGCTGCTATTACTCCTCCAATGTGAAAAGCTCCTTCTGAAGCAAGGTTAATCTGCATAGCAGAAAACATTATACTTACACCCAAGCCTGTGAAAATAAGTGGAATAGTTAATTCAATTACATTTCCAAAAAGCCTCTTTCTAGAAATCGGACCAGTAATCATTTTATTTATGGCTTCTAATGGTTCTTCGCTAATAAAGAATATTATTATGAAGGAAATTCCTAAAGCTATAAATATAGAAGCTGCTGTTCTTATAAAGTTAAATTTAGTATCTTTATTCATAGGTTATTCCCTCCAATTCTTCATCTTTCTTAATTCCCAACATATATTTACCAAGTTCTTCTTCTGTAAGGCTTTCAATGTCTGTAAAACTTCCAGAAAACTCTCCCTTGTACATTACCGCTAGTCTGTCGCTTAATTCAAATACTTCATTTAAATCTGCCGATATCAACAGCACTGCACAGTCTCCTTTTCTACTTAATTCTATTAACTTCTCCCTTATAAATTCAGCTGCACCTACATCTATACCTCTAGTGGGTTGGTTAGCTAATATTAAGGTTGGTTCAGCAGAAAATTCTCTAGCTACTACAACTTTTTGAATATTTCCTCCTGAGAGCATACTGATATTTTGTTTATAAGAATCAGCTTTTATATTGTATTCCTCTACTAAATTTGATGAGAATTTTTCAATTTCATCTGACTTTAACATATATTTACTTGAAAATTTTTCTTTATCAAATTGATTTGATATTAAATTGTGAAGTATATCCATATCCTCTGCACAGCCGTATATCATCCTATCTTCAGGTATATAAGATACTCCTAGGTCTCTAATTTCTTTTATAGTCAATTCCTTTGCTTCCCTATCTATTACTTTTACACTTCCAGAGTAGTTGCTAATTAATCCTGTAAGTACAGAAAACAATTCGCTTTGACCGTTTCCTTCTACTCCAGCAATTCCTAATATTTCTCCTTTTTTTAAATCAAATGATATTTTTTTTAATTTTTTATTGCCGGTAGAATTTATATGACATAAATTTCTAACCTTTAATACCGTCTCTTTAGGCTCAGATTTTTCTTTATCAAAAGTTAAAAATACATCTCTCCCTACCATAAGTCTTGACATTTCCTCAGTAGATGTATCTTTTGTTTCATAAGTTCCTTTACTTTTACCATTTCTCATAATAGTCAATCTATCACATATAGCTTTAATTTCATCCAACTTATGAGATATGAATATTATAGTATGACCTTTATCTTTCAACTTTCTAAGTTGTTCAAATAGTTCTTTAGTTTCTTGAGGCGTTAAAACAGCCGTAGGTTCGTCGAGAATTAGTATGTCAGCTCCTCTATAAAGTGCCTTTAATATTTCAACCTGTTGCTTTGTTCCTACAGGAATGTCTTCTATTTTTTGTCTTACATCTATATCAAAATTATATTTTTTTGCTATTTCCTCAGAAATTCTAATAGCTTCTTCCATATCTGTAAATATTTTATTCTTCTTAGGTTCTACTCCAAGTATAATGTTTTCTGCTACAGTTAAAGATGGTACAAGCATAAAGTGCTGATGTACCATACCAATATTGTTAGCTATTGCTTCATGGGGAGAATTTATCTCAATCTTTTCTCCTTTGTGATATATTTCTCCTTCTTCCTGCTTTTCAATACCAAAAAGCACCTTCATTAGGGTACTCTTACCTGCTCCATTTTCTCCTAATAGAGCATGAATTTCACCTTTTTTTACGGAGAAATTTACATGTTCATTAGCTACAATTCCATTAGGATATATTTTTAGTATGTTTTTCATTTCTAAAATCATTTCGCTCATATATTTCTCACCACCGTTAAAATTACAAAGGTGGATAGCTAATAGCTATTCCACCTAAGTAATAGAATTTATTTACTCAACTGAATCTTTTATAGCTTGTATCTCTTCATTTGTTTTACCAAATGCAGTATCAACTTCTACTTCACCATTTGCAATCTTTGCTTCAAGGTCTGCCAATTCGGCTCTCATATCTTCAGGTACTATTTCTTCATAGTATTCGTTCTTAGCAAGTCCTACTCCACCTTCACTAAGTCCTAAGCTCTCAGCTTCTCCATAAGGTACTTCGTCGTTCATATGCATCTCAATACCTCTAAATAATGAAGCACCAACATTCTTAAGAACGGAAGTTGGAATATAATTTGCTTCAGGTTCTCCCATTATTAATGCTTGGTCTGAGTCTACACCAATAGCATAATTATCAGTTTCTACAGCTGCATCAATCTGGCCTAATCCTGCTAAACCAGCAACGTTAAACCCTACATCTACTCCTTGATTTTGGTACTGAGCTAATGCTAAGTCCTTACCCTTTGGAGTATCACTAAAGTTACCTACATATGAGATTATTACTCTAGTATCTTCACTAACATATTTAGCTCCTTCAATATATCCTACTAAAAAGTCGTTGATTACAGGGCTATCAGTTCCACCAAGAAATCCTATAACTTCATTTGAAGGATCTACCATTTCAAATTGATCTGAAGTAGTCATTTTAGCTGCTAATGCACCGGCTAAAAAAGATGCCTCATTTTGCTTATATGTAATTGAATATACATTATCGAATTCTCCACTTGAATAATCCATCATTTGGTCAAATATAAAATATTTTTGATCTGGGTACTGTGGAGCTACTTCAGCTAATGGTTCAACTAATTCCCATGTTCCTACAATTATAATATCCCAAGATCCATCATCAGAATAATCATAAAGTGTAGGTACCCATTTAGTTTTATCTATAGTCATTTCAACTGTTTCAACAACTATATCATCACCAAATTCTTCTTCTGCCATTTGAAGTCCTTCATGTGCGGAATCAAAGAATGATAAGTCTCCTAAAGTTCCATTTAAAAGCAATGCTACCTTTAAAGGCTCCTCGTCTTCTGCTGGCTCTTCTCCTTCTGCTGGTTCTTCACCTTCTGCTGGTTCTTCACCTTCTGCTGGCTCTTCAGGTGCATCAGTGTCTCCACCACAAGCAGCTAAAGAAAATACTAGTGTTAATACTAATAAAATTGTTAATAATTTTTTCATTTTCTTCCTCCTATTTTTCTTTTGCTTTTTCTATGCTTCTTACTGTCTTTTCGATTAATTCATCCAATGTTAGTTCTTTGTAATCCCTCATATAAGTTATTAATTTATCGAAGGCTGGATGAATAAGTCTTTCAGGGATGTTTTTCATTCCCTTTTGTATTCCAATTATAGGCATTATTTGCGCTGCATTGCAATCAACATCAATTCCAGACATGGTAACTATGTATAAAGTTTCTTCGTAGTCTCCTTGTCCAAACCACAGTGCTATAATTTCAGCACAGGCATTTGGATAGGTGTGAATCCAGTTGTATTTTTTATACCTTTCTTCACAAACTTCTAATGCTTCCTGCCATGAATTTGATTCTTTGCATTTATCCAGAGCAAATTTTACCACAGAATAGTATTCGCTATCCTTTGGAATTATATTAACTGCTGTTTCGACAATCTTCTTTACGTCTTTTTCTACAAAAGCCAGTGAGGTCATAACAGCATTTAACACCTCTCCTAATATGCCGTTGCTTATGTGGGACACTTCACCATCTTTCCAAGCAAGCTCTGCTGCTAATTTAGGATCTCCTGGAGCAAGCATTCCACAGATAGCTCCCCTCATTTGAGCTCCAATCCATTCGTTAAAAGGATTATTGTAGCTACCACTTTCCGGCGGCATAATTCCGGATTTAATATTTCTTAAGGCTATTTCTTCTGCGGACCATCCGCTGGGCACATATCCAACCCATTCTAAAGCAATATCCCTTGATTTTATATTATACCCGTATTTTTCAAAGGATTCAAGTAGTGCAAGCTCAAAAGTTATATCGTCGTTGTATGTATTTGGTTCCCTTATATAATCTCTTACTTCTCCAAAGGCTTCAAAGAGATTTTCAGAAGTATAACCTTCGACCTGAGTACCCATAGCTGCCCCAATTAATTGAGATACCCATGCTGCTTTAATCTTTTCCCTGAATTTTTTATCATTAATATTTACATCTCTTTTTTCGGGAAATTTTACTTCCTTATTATACTCTTTGAAAGATTTATAGTTTGTATACTTCCAATAGGGTGATTCTTGGTTTTTTTCAGCTTTTAGTAAATTGTGTTTTAATTCTGCCGTTATTTTATGAAGATTTACATAATCATCTTCCTTATGTGCTTTTATTCCTTCTTTTAGTAATCTTTGGCTATCCTTTACTTTATATCCTCGATTTTCAAGAGCTTGAACTGCTGCTACCATTATTTTTTCTGGAGCTCCCGAGCCAGGGACATTACTCTCCCAGTCTATACTCAAAAGTTGATCATAAAAATTAGATACTTCTTTTAAAATCTCCCAAGTTTGATCTTTTTCTTCTAAAACAACGGGCTTAGCATTAACATACAAGTCTCTTGCTATTTCCCAGGCTTTCATTTATGCAAGCTCCAGAGCAATTTCCATCATCTTGGTAAAGCTTTTTTGTCTTTCTTCAGCTGATGTTTCTTCGCCTTTAGCTATAGAGTCTGAAACTGTAAGTATAGTAAGAGCGTTTACTCCTGCACTAGCTGCATTACAGTATAAAGCATAAGTTTCCATTTCTGCAGCCAATACACCCATTTTTGCCCACTGTTTCCAACTGTCTTCTTTTTGAGAATAAAACACATCTGAAGTAAGTATATTGCCTACATGTACTTCTACTCCTTTATCCTCAGCTGATTTAACCGCTTCAGATAATAAGTTGTATGAAGCTATGGCTGAGTATGTTCCAGGTAAATCGTACTGAGCTGCATAGTTCGAGTCAGTACAAGCCCCTTGAGCTATAATTACATCATAGAGCTTTAATTTTTCATCAAAAGCCCCGCAGGATCCTACTCTTATAAGGTTCTTAACTCCATAAAAATGTATCAATTCGTATGAGTAAATACCTATTGATGGAACTCCCATTCCTGTACCCATTACTGATACTTTTTTTCCTTTATATGTTCCAGTAAATCCGAACATATTTCTTATTCCGTTAAATTGTGTAACATCTTCAAGAAAATTTTCAGCAATGAATTTTGCTCTTAAAGGATCTCCAGGTAGCAAAATCGTTTCTGCAATATCTCCTTTTTTTGCGCTATTATGTGGTGTAGTCATATTGAATCACTCCTTATTTTTTATTTAATCAAGGTTAATTCTTCTAGTAGATTCTCTTTTTATTAACCTTGTTTTTAAAGTTATATTGTTTTTTTCTTCATTATTATTATCTAATGTTTTTATCAACAATTGGATAGATTCATATCCCATTTTATAACTAGGTTGTCTTACTGAAGTAAGAGAAGGTGATATAAGTGATGATATATATATATCATCAAATCCTACTACTCCTATTTCTTCAGGCACTTTATAATTGTTCTCTTTTAAGCTTTTAATTAGTCCTATTGCGATTAAATCATTACCACAGAAAAAACCAACATTTTCTAATGAGTAATCTAAAGTTCCTATGATTTTCTCGCCAAAATTTCTTTCATAAGTACCTACTATAATATTTTCATTATCTACCTTTATACCTGAATCTTTTAAAGCGTTTTTATAACCTCTTAGTCTTTCAGTAGAAGGCTTTGTATCAAGAGGACCGGAAACAAATACTATTCTTTTGTACCCTTTGCATATCAAGTGCTTTACCCCTTCATATGATCCTGTGTAGTTGTCTATTTCAAGGCTACCTTCTATTCCCTTATAATATGCGTTTCTATCTACGGATATTATAGGTATATTTATGTTGATTTTTCTTTCTCTATTTTTATCTCTTTTTGCAGCTCCTGCCAACATTATTCCATCAACTTGTTTTTCTATAAGGCTATTTATATAAGTAATCTCTTTTTCTAAGTCATCATCAGAGTTGCAGAATAATATGCTGTATCCAAGCTCATTCGCACTGTCTTCAGCACCTTTTGCAATATCTGTAAAAAACGGATTTCTTATATCCGGTATTATTAACCCTAGTGTTTTGGTTTTTTTTGTTACCATGCTGCGAGCTAGATAATTTGGAGTATAATTTTTCTCTTTTATAATCTTTTTTACTTTTTCAACTGTAGTATCGCTAACATCATCTATTTTGTTGTTTACTATTTTCGAAACCGTTGCCGTAGATACTTCAGCAAGCTTTGCTATATCTTTTATTGTAACCCCCAAAACGACACCACCCACCTTACTTAAACGTTTTAGTTAACATATTTTAATTATATCAGTACAGTTTAAATAGTCAAGAAAAGGTTTCCATTTTTTTTCTTTTTCTTCAATTGTTATACCTATACCCGTTGAAATACTTTTAAATCTTAAAATTTGTTAAATAAATATATTTTATACAATAATTCAATTAAGTAAATTTTCAAATAAAAAAGGAGCTTCTCAGCCCCTTAGTTTAATTTTCAACTATCTGCTTTTTTAATCTGTCAAACATATTCTTCACAGCTGGAATTTGTATAACCACTATAGTAATTATCCCTTCTACTAATAAGTAGGTACCGTTATAAACCGCTGAATATACAAATACATTAGATCCCTCTGGTGCATATATACCCCAAAATACTACTCCGGAAATAAATACACAGATAAATCTTCCAAAAACTCCTACAATATAACCTATAGTTAATCCTTTTTTTCTATTTCTAAATAGTCCTGCTAATCCTAATGCACCAAAAGCAAAGGGATAATCCAGTAAAATCTGAATAGGTGTCATAGCATATGGTGCTATCAATAAATCAAGCAATCCAAAAGCCATTCCAGCCATAATACCCTGTCTTGGACCAAAGAAATATCCAACTAATACAACTACAAGCATACTCAGTGGAGTAATGGAACCTCCCTGGGGCATTCTAAAAAGAGTAATCTGGTTTAGTGCAAAAGCTATTGCTATAAGCACAGCTGATGTAGCTAATGCTTTTGTATTAAATCCACCTTTATCACTTTTTGCAATGATTATAAACAACAAAGTTATAACCACCACTACGCTTATCTGACCTGTAATCGATTCCAAAAAAACTTGTAAATCCATCAAAAAAACCTCCTTTCATTTAGGAGGATGCTGTAAAAATATCTATATATAATAGATAAGGCTTCCCTCCGCCGGTATTACCCGGTTCAGGTATAAGGGTTTAATTCTCAGCTTACAGCTCCCCTAGCAATATTTTATTTCAAATAAAATATAGCATATCTATAAGTACATGTCAAACTTATCTTTATGATTGATAGTGTCAATTTTTTCCGATTCTTAAGTAAATCAAGTATTTTTTCAAAAAAATAAAGAACTTTTTTTATATTTTTTATTTCTTGTAATCCTACTGTTTAAAGGCTTATAGTAGTTTAATTGAAAAAAACCAAAAAAAATATAAAGTTTTACTTGCATATATATGTTATATTTTGTATAATAAAACACATTAAAATAAAAAAAAGACTTTGAGGAGGATTTTAAAATGTTTAATACCAAGAAAATCATTTCAATTATATTAGTAGTAATTATGATGCTAACTTTCGTAGGTTGTAGTCAACCATCCAGTGATCAACCAAATCAGGACGCTGAAGAGCCAGCAGAAAATGAGGCTGAAGAAGAACCTGAAGAAGCTAAGGAAGAAACAAAGCTTGATAAAATTAAAGAAAAAGGCGTTATAGTTTTAGGAACTGCTGCCGATTATCCACCATATGAATTTCATAAAGAAATAGATGGTGAAGATCATATAGTAGGATTCGACATCGAAATAGCAAAGGCATTCGCCGAAGACTTAGGTGTAGAGTTAGAAATCAAAGATATGAAGTTTGAAGGATTAATCGCAGCATTAGTAGCTGACAATATCGACTTTATTGTAGCTGGTATGGTACCAAAGCCGGAAAGAGCAGAAGTAGTAGATTTTTCAATGCCTTACTACCAAGCAGAACAAAGCATTCTTATTAAAGCTGAAGACGTCGATACATATAAAGCTCCAGAAGATTTTGAAGGAGTTGTAGTAGGTGCACAAAAGGCTACAGTACAAGAAGAAATAGTTCTTAATCAAATTCCAGGATCAGAGTATAAAGGACTAAGTAAAATCACTAACTTAGTACTAGAACTTAAAAATGATAAAATTGAAGCTATTGTATTAGTAAAACCTGTAGCTGATGCTTATGCAAATCAAAACGAAGATTTAATTGTTCCAGAAATTAGTTTTGGTACAGAAGAAGGTGTAGCAGCAGCAGTTAACAAAGGAAATTCTGAACTATTAGCAGAGTTAAACAAAACTCTTGAAAATCTAATAGAAACAGGTACCCTTGATACATTTATTAGTGAAGCAATTCTTCTAGCCGACGAATAAAATTTAAAAAACTATATATTCAAAAGGGATGATTTTTCATCCCTTTTAAATAGTAATCATTATAATAAGTGGAGGAATCATGGATATTTTAATTACAAGCATAACAAATTCAATAGAATTATTCATTAAATACCACCGTTATTATTTGAGAGGTACAGGCATTACTTTGCTTGTTTCTTTTTTCGGTGTTTTTCTTGGGGTATTCTTTGGACTATTATTAGCATTAATGAACCTATCTAAAAATAAAATACTAAAGGGTATATCTAGAAGCTACATAAATTTTATAAGAGGTACTCCCTTACTTGTTCAGGTTTTTATCGTTTACTTAGGTCTACCATTAGTAGGTTTTGGCTTTATGCCGGATTTATGGTTAGTCATTATAGCTGTATCCTTTAATAGTTCTGCTTATGTCGCAGAAATAGTACGTGGGGGTATTCAATCCATAGAAAAAGGTCAAACAGAAGCAGCAAGATCTTTGGGTATGACACAAAGAATGGCTATGAGGTATATAATTATTCCTCAAGCACTTAAAAATATACTTCCTGCCTTAGGTAATGAATTCATAATATTAATAAAAGAATCAGCTATTATCTCTGTGGTAGGTATACACGATTTAATGTATCAAACCGATACTATTAGAGGAATAAGTTACAGACCATTTTCACCATTGGTATTTGCAGCAATAATTTACTTTATTATTACTTTCTCATTATCAAGATTATTAAATGTATTTGAAAGGAGGTTGAGAGCTGGTGATCAAAGTATCTAATTTAAATAAAAGTTTTGACAAACTTCACGTTCTAAAAGGTATCGATGAAGAAATAAGTCAAGGAGAAGTTGTAGTAGTAATCGGACCAAGTGGCTCCGGTAAAAGCACCTTCCTTAGATGTTTAAATCTTTTAGAACATCCCACGGGAGGAGAAATAGTATTTGAAGGAATATCAATAACCGATGAAAAAAACGATATAAACAATCAAAGAGCAAAAATGGGTATGGTTTTTCAACAATTCAATCTTTTTCCCCATATGACGGTACTTGGTAATATTACTATTTCACCAATGAAAGTCAAGGGTCTTACAAAAGTAGAAGCAGAAAAAATTGCTTTCAAACTTCTTAAAATAGTAGGATTGTACGACAAAGCAGATTCTTATCCTTCTCAACTCTCTGGAGGACAGAAACAGAGAATAGCTATAGCTAGAGCATTAGCTATGGAGCCTGAGGTAATGCTATTTGACGAACCTACTTCATCTCTAGATCCGGAAATGGTAGGCGAAGTACTGGACGTAATGAAGAAATTAGCTTCAGAAGGAATGACTATGGTAGTAGTAACTCACGAAATGGGTTTTGCAAAAGAAGTTGGAGATAGAGTACTATTTATGGATGACGGCGTTATAGTTGAACAAGGCACACCAAAAGAACTTTTCGAAAATCCTAAGCATCCTAGAACTCAAGATTTCTTATCCAAAATATTATAGATATCATTATTTAGAGTTCCAATAATGGAGCTCTTTTTTTACGATTATTAGCTAATATTAGCAATTTTATTATATTAACTGTATAATATTTTAATTTTCAACAAATGACATGTCAACATATTAATATATTCACCTATTCCAAATATGTGTGTATCACAGTAAAACGAAAACCTTTTCAAGTTTCTATTTTAGACACAAAACTTAAATATTAATATTTTATTAATATTTTTCTTGCATATTTATTCTATTTGCTATAGAATAAACAATAATATTTTTAAATAGGGAGGATTTATAAGATGAAAAAAAGAATATTAGCGTTATTATTAGTATTAATCTTAGTTTTCACAGTAGCTTTAACAGGATGTGGAAACGGGGAAGATGTTCCAGAAGGAGAAGATGTTAGTGAAGGACCTATTAAATTAGGATATATAGGACCATTAACAGGAGATTACAGTATGTACGGCGAAACCACTAAAGAAGGTGCTGAGCTTGCTGCTGAAGAGATTAATGCAGCTGGTGGAGTATTAGGTAGAGATATTGAAATTATTTCTTACGACAGCAAAGGTGATAAAACAGAAGCTGTAAATGCTTACAATCGTTTGAGAGATAAGGATGAAATGTCTGCACTTGTAGGAGCAACATTCAGTGGTACCACTTTAAGTATTAAAGCAATTGCTAAGGATGATGGAATGCCAATGTTATCACCTACAGCAACTCACTTAGATGTTACTCTTGATGCTCCAAACATTTTCAGAGCATGTTTTACAGATCCATATCAAGGAGCAACAGCAGCAGTTTTCGCAGCAGAAAATTTAGAAGCTAAAAAAGCAGCAGTTTTATATAATATTGAAGACCCTTATTCTGAAGGGTTAGCAGAAGCTTTTAACGAAAAATTTGGTGAATACGGCGAAGTAACAAATTATGAAGGCTATACTAAAAATGATGCAGATTTCAAAACTGTATTGACAAAAATAGCTGAAAATGAACCAGATGTTCTTTACCTTCCAGATTACATTGCTAAGGTTGGAGTTATATTATCCCAAGTTGAAGAACAGGGACTTGATGTAGTTGCAATGGGAGCAGACGGATGGGATGGTATCGAAGGTGACTATGCTGACGTAGCAGAAGGCCACTACTTTACAAATCACTTTGCTAAGACAGATGAATCAGCAATAGTACAAGACTTCTTAGCAAACTACAACGAAAAATGGGAAAGTGACCCAACAGCATTATCAGCATTAGGTTATGATGCCGTATATATGATGGCTCAAGCTATGGAAAATGCAGGTTCTACAGAAGCACAAGCAGTAGTTGATGCTTTAGCAGCAATCGAAATAGATGGTGTTACCGGAAATATAGTGTTTGATGAAAACGGAGACCCTCTAAAGAGTATATCTATTATTCAAATAATGGACGGAAAACACGTCCTAGCTGACAAGATTTCTATCCAATAAGTAAAATAAATAAGAAAACATTGGTAAGGAGAGATTTGTTAGTCTCTCCTTACCCTTTTATTGAAAGGAGGCAATTAAATTGACTTTATTAATACAGCAGTTTATTAACGGATTATCAGTTGGAAGTATTTACGCTCTTATTGCCTTAGGTTATACTTTAGTATATGGAATAATTAAACTGATAAATTTCGCCCATGGAGAAATAATGATGATGGGTGCTTATTTTGCTTTTATTACTGTCATAACTATGGGGCTTCCATTTTTAGCAACATTGATTTTTTCTATGGTTCTAGCAGCACTTTTAGGTATCACTATAGAAACAGTTGCATACAAACCATTGAGAAAAGCTCCACGTATATCTGCTCTTATAACAGCTATCGGAATGAGTCTATTCCTGCAAAATCTAGCTCAAGTAATATTCGGTGCAGAACCTAAGGTTATGCCGGATTTAATACCAAAAAGACCTATAAATATAGCTGGTATACAGATTGGAACAGTAACAATCGTAACTATTGTATTATCACTTTTCTTTATGTTCGTATTAGATATGTTTATTAAAAATACAAAACCTGGAAAAGCTATGAGAGCAGTATCGGAAGACAAGGAAGCTTCCGTAATTATGGGAATAAATGTTAATCGAACAATAAGTATTACCTTTGCTATAGGTTCTGCCTTAGGAGCACTTGGTGGTGTACTATATAGTGTTGCTTACACTCAAGTTTACCCTACTATGGGTATAATGCCTGGACTAAAAGCCTTTGTTGCGGCAGTTTTAGGCGGAATTGGTCTTATACCAGGAGCAATGCTTGGAGGATTCATAATCGGTATGGTAGAAACAGTATCTAAAGCTTATATTTCCAGTCAATGGTCCGATGCCATAGTTTTTGGAATATTAATCTTAGTACTAATTGTAAAGCCAACGGGTATACTTGGTAAAAACGAAAGGGAGAAGGTGTAGACATGAAGAAAGAAACATTAAAAAGTTATTTAATCAACCTTCTCGCTATAGTAATTTTGTTTATTATTATGAAAATGCTTATAAGTAATGGCATACTAAACAGATATTATGTTGGTATAATAGTGTTTATAGGTGTTAACATAATACTCGCTTCAAGCTTAAATATAGCTACAGGATTCCTTGGTCAATTGGCTCTTGGTCATGCTGGTTTTATGGCTACTGGAGCATACACCTCCGCAATCACTTCAATGGCTATAATTGAGAGTATTGAAAATGGTGTTATTATAGGTATGCCTAATATTCTAATACTCATTATATCTTTAATAGCAGCGGGAGTAGTTTCTTTATTAGTAAGTTTAATTATAGGTATTCCTTCTCTTAGATTAAGAGGGGACTACTTAGGAATCATTACCCTTGGATTTGGTGAAGTTATAAGAGTTTTTATTAATAATATAAAAGTAACCGGAGGAGCTCAAGGACTTACAGGTATACCAGGTTTAACCAATTTTGATAATACTTTCTGGATTACCGTATTTGTAATTTTTGTGCTTTATACATTTACCAACTCTAAACACGGAAGAGCTATAATCTCTATTAGAGAAGATGAAATAGCTGCGGAAGCAGTAGGAATTCCTACTACTTTCTATAAGGTTCTTGGGTTTTCAACAGCAGCCTTCTTCGGTGGAGTAGGTGGTGGTCTATACGCTCATTACTTAGCTTTTTTAGATCCAAATATCTTTGGATTTATGAGATCTGTTGAAATATTAGTTATAGTAGTATTAGGTGGTATGGGTAGTTTAACAGGTTCAATTATAGCCGCAATAGTCCTTACTATACTTCCAGAAGCACTAAGGGATTTTGCTCAATACAGATTACTTATATACTCTTTTTTACTTGTTGCAATGATGATTTTTAGACCACAGGGACTATTTGGAACAACGGAATTTTCAATGAAGATGTTTTTCCACAAGATAAGATACAATCAGATATTCTCTCCAAGAAAAGAAGTAAAGGACGGTGATTGATATGGCATTACTTGAAACTAAAGATTTAACTATGCAGTTTGGTGGTCTTAAAGCCGTTGATGATTTTGAAATATCAGTAAATAAAGATGAATTAGTTGGTTTAATTGGACCAAACGGTGCAGGAAAAACTACTATTTTTAATATGCTTACTGGAGTTTATACCCCTACTAAAGGAAGTATTCATATAGGTGGTAAAAATGCCGTAGGAAAAACTCCTTATCAAATTGTAAAACTAGGAGGAGCTAGAACCTTTCAAAATATAAGATTATTTAAAGATTTACCTGTTATAGATAACATAAAAATAGCTTATCACCATGAGGTTGATTATAACATTTTAAACGGTGTTTTTAGAACAAAAAAATTCTGGCAAGGAGAAAAAAAAGCATACGAAAATTCTATAGATTTTCTTAAAATATTCGAAATGGAAGACTATGCAGACACCTTAGCTAAAAATTTACCTTATGGTAAGCAGCGAAAACTTGAAATCGCAAGAGCTCTAGCAACCAAACCCAAGATACTAATGCTTGACGAACCTGCTGCAGGAATGAATCCACAGGAAACAAAAGAATTAATGGAAACTATACACTTCATTAAGGATAAATTCGACATAGCAATTTTATTAATAGAACATGATATGAATCTGGTAATGGGCGTTTGTGAAAGAATAGTAGTAATTGATTACGGTAAAATAATAGCAAAAGGAACTCCTGATGAAATCAAGAATAACCCTGATGTAATCAAAGTTTATTTAGGAGAGTAGGTGATGATATGTTAAAAGTAAAAGATTTAGATGTATTTTACGACAAAATTCATGCAATAAAACAGCTAAGCTTCCACGTTAATGAAGGTGAAATAGTAACGCTCATAGGTGCAAACGGTGCTGGTAAAACAACAACTTTAAAAACAATATCACGAATTCTCGACCCTACTCATGGTATAATAAAATACAGAGATGAGGATATGCTGAAAATTCATCCTCATCAAATTATAGATTTAGGTATAGCCCACGTACCAGAAGGTAGAAGAATTTTTTCTAAAATGACCGTTTCAGAAAATCTTCAAATGGGAGCTTTTATAAGAAAAGACAAAAGAGAAATACAAGATGATCTAAGTATGGTTTTTAAAAGATTTCCAAGACTTAAAGAAAGATATAAGCAAATAGCTGGTACTTTATCTGGTGGAGAACAGCAAATGCTTGCTATTGGAAGAGCCCTTATGAGCAGACCAAAAATGATACTAATGGACGAACCATCAATGGGATTAGCACCAATACTAGTTGAACAGATATTTGACATTATAAATACCATAAACAATGCAGGCACTACCATACTATTGGTAGAGCAGAATGCAAAACAAGCTCTAGAAGTCGCCGACAGAGGATACGTATTGGAAACAGGAAAAATAATAGCTGAAGGAACGGGAAAAGAACTTCTTCAGGATGAGAAAGTTAAAGAAGCATATCTAGGTGGATAACACCTGATATGCTTTTTCTTTTATTAAAATATCAGATAATTTATGATATGATATAGATGTAAAATGTTTATAAGACTAATTACTTAATTGGAGGAATTATAATGCTTACTAGACCTTGTTGGATTAATATCGATTTAGACCAGTATATTAAAAATATTAATATAGTAAAAAATGGAATAACAGAAGGTACAATCTTAATGGATGTCCTTAAAGATAATGCCTACGGCTGCGGTGCAGTTCCTTTAGCTAAAATTGCTTGGGATGAAGGAATAACAAATTTTGCAGTATCCAATGTCCCTGAAGCTTTAGAACTTAGAGAAGCTCTTCCAGAAGCCGATATTCTTGTACTAGGCTACACCACACTAGATATGCTTAAAATAGGAGTTCAGAAAAATATTGGATTTTCAATTTGGAATTTACAAATGGCAAAACAACTGGAAAAACTAGGAAAAGAATATGAGAAAAGAGTGAAGATTCACTTTATTTTAGATACAGGACTAAGTCGTCTGGGATTTCTACCTACAGAAAAATCTCTAGATGATATGAAAGTAATTTCTCAAATGAAACACATCAAAATCCAGGGCATATTCAGCCATTTTGCACGAACAGAAACAGAAGATGATGAATTTTCAATGGGACAAATAGAAGAATTTTCTGAATTTGTAGAATCTATGAAGAAAAAAAATATAGCAACAGGAATAGTACATATTTCTGATAGTGCTGCTATTGTAAAATTTAGAAATGCAGATTTGGATTTAGTTAGGTGCGGTGCCCTTTTAATAGGGTCTATGACCGGGAAACATATAGTTAAAGATGATAATAATTTTAATACAAAAAGTATTTTGAGTCTACACAGTAGGATAGCAAGGGTAGCAGAATTTCCAGCAGGACGAAGCGTATCCTACGATATCACCTATGTATCGGATCATCCTATAAAAGTAGCTACCATTCCTGTAGGCTACGGCGATGGTATCCCTAGCCAACTTAGTGGAAATATGGAAGTACTAATATCAGGTAAAAGATGCAAGCAAATAGGTGCGGTAAATATGGACATGCTAATGGTTGATTCAAGTGGTGTTTCCTGCAAGGAGGGTGATGAAGTCGTTCTTCTAGGAACTCAGGGAGATAATGAAATTACCTTAGATGATTGGTCTGCTTGGGGTGGAAAAAGTTCAACCTTTTTCCTATCAATGTTGAGAAATAGGATTCCTCATTTTTATTTGAAGGATGGTAAGGTGATTGATTGATAATGTGGGTAGAAATTACCTATATTCTAAAAACATGTGTAATAAATAGTGTGATTTACCCATGTTTTGTTGTAATGGTAAGGAATTACCTATATTACTGAAAATTCTCTAGATGCCAAAACTAAATATATATTCCATAAGATAATAAAAGCAATAAGTATTATAATCATTTTTTTAGCATTTAATACTCCATAGAGTCTAGTTTTTAAACTTTTTGAATATTATAGTACTGAACTAATCTTCAATTAGTCTTAAAAGATTTAGTATGCTATTAATTACCATTTCAAATTTTGTCCCTCTAACATAAGAATTTCTCCTTTCATATACTTCCCATCTTTTTCTAAAATATTTATCTTCCCTTATATTTTCAAGAAATTTATGTATATCATTATAATCTAAATCTGTATTACGATAATTAAATGTTTTCTTACAAGCTTCTTTTAAAATATCGAAATTTATTTCATTCCTTTTTAAATTATATATTATGTGTAAATCATAATAATCTTTACTCCTGCTATTTAGAAATCCTTTGCTGTAGATTATTTGAAGTTTTTCAGATATTATTGTTTCAATAGGGTAAGCTTTAATTTCTATATTTTTAAGACCAAAAGAACTATTGTATAAATAAGTCTTTGGATATGGTATGACTACATCTCCTGTTGCTATATCAAGTGGTATAACCTGTCTTATATTTTCAAGTTTACAAATAATAATTACTCTGAACCCACCATATTGATCTTGTTCTTTTATTTCTTTTATTTTTTGAATATTATAAATAATATTTCCATCAAAGTTATTTATTAATGCCTCTTCTATTAGTATTTTTATTTGCTTTTCAGACATTTCCATTTTCGTTATAAGGAAATCTATGTCCACTGTACTTCTAGTTTCTAGCCCTAATAAATTTGAAAGAATAAAACCTCCTTTAAATATTAGGTTTCCATTATATTTACTTAAAGCTAATCTATTTAAAATAGTTTCTAAAAAATATTGAGTCATTATTGAGTTGAAAGTTAGCCCGGTTTCCTTACTGATTTTATGGCAGAGACTAGTTAGTTTATCTTTATTCATAAATAACCTCCATGATTTCCCTAACTTTATCAGTAATATCCATTTTATCAGCAATTTTGTAAAGGTTATGAATATCTTTATTCTTATAGTTTTTATATTCTCTTAAAAGTTTAGTATATGATTCTGGATCCATATTTTCCTTGTTAAGTATGAAATCACATATTATACGTTCATAAGAGTAAACCCTTACTGGATTTCCGAACATTGTCTTAGCATTTTCAACTCCCAATTCAAATATATCTTTCTTTACATAGTGTACCTGTATATCTGTTGGTTGATTATTGAATTTATAGCTTGCACTAACTGTAACATCTTTTACTTGAATTATTTTATCTGTTATTCCCAAGAGATACATAGCAGTTTCATAAGAATATATAGTATTTTTATATTTATATTGAAAAAAATATAGTTCATCATAATCACCATTTTCTGTCACATATATACCTGTATCTACTCGTTCCAATTTTCCACTCTTAACAAGTCTAGTTAAATATACTGTCGGAATTCCATTTTCCCTACAGTAAGCGGAAGTAATTATTCCTCCAGAATTTTTCAAATAATTCTCTATTTTATTTATATATTTCAATTTTAACACCTCTTTGTTGTATTAACACGGTTATTATATCATTTCATACGTGTTAATACAACATTTAGTACATCTGTATTTTAATTCTATCCCTTTGCATTATATCCTTAAGAACAATTGAATTATACCAACTTTATCTTCACTATATCTACCATTATATACTATGATACAATTTGTATCTTTATCTCTATCCTTACAGTAATACAACTTTTGCCTCTGATGATATTGGGAGTAGTTATATATTAAATCCATATCGTTTCTAATTCTATATATAAGTGGTTCAGGACTAAATCTAAATTTTATAGAATCAACTACCTCTTTTAAATAATCAAAAGAATATAGAACTATTGAAAATTCTCTAGATGCCAAAACTAAATATATATTCCATAAGATAATAAAAGCAAAGTATTATAATTATTTTTTTAAACATTTTACAACTCCTTTATTTACAAAGTCATTTAAAGAAGTTCTTGCCTGGCTTATTTTGGACTTAATTATATCCCTATCACATTGAAGTATGTGTTTTATTTCACTATAATTAAGATCTAGGACATCTTTTAAATAAATAACTATCTTATCTTCATTTTTTAGCTTATATATGGAGTTCTTTAGCTGAAATATTTTCAAAAGCTTTTAATATAGCTTCCTGTGATATGTCTTCAGCTTCTATCTTGTTTTCAAAAAATATTAAAACATTAGTTATGTATGAATGACGAAATAGGTGTATTAACGTCAATTAGCTTTAACAATATAATCAAAATACACCAGAATTAGTTCTGAGATAATGGTATATCAAATAAATAATTATTGTTTTTATCAAATATTTCAATTTTAAAATCTTCTTTCATTAGTTTATGTATCCATATTTTTTTCCATTCAGTATCAATAACTTCTGCTAATTCATCTGTATCGTTATAAATTATTTTTATTTTATTAATAGATATATTATTAATATATCCATATATAATAGTTTCATTATTATCCAGATGCGCAAAATTTATAGTTATTTCAGAATTCATTTTTTCTGCACTATCATGTTTCGTAGACCAAACCCCATTATTTTTTTGAAAAATACTTATACCAAGACCATATTCATCTTTGGGAAATAGATATTTATGGAAAATGATTATCTGGTTTTCATTTTCTTTTCTTATATCCAATATATTATTAATACTTATTTTACTTTTTGATAAATTATAATCGAGTGTATTAGTGTAGTAAAATAGAAATGAAAAGCATAAAATTATTAGTAAGAATAATAGGATAATATTTATTTTATTATTCATTATTTCTTCCTTTCAATTAAATAAAGTTAAGGATAACGAAACAAAAGCTTTAAGAAATTCATACGTGATGGTCATTCCTATTGACAAATATTTTTGTAATATCGAGCCTTTTTTGTTAATAGTGCTCAATTTCTACAACTACCGATTCTATGTCTTTGTTGTAGTAGCATTCTATATTTCCTTTCTTTGAATCGATTAGTTTTTTTAGTTTGTTTAATCCTATTCCAGAGTTATTTGTATCAGATTTTGTTGAGTATCCATTATAGAAAAATTTATTTATTTCCGATACTGAAATGTATTTGTAGGAGTTAGTAATTCTAAATATGTTTTTCTTTTCCCTTTTATCTAGTAGAATTTCTATACTTTTTTTATCTTTGTGTCCCTGGGTTGCTTCTATAGCATTATCTATTAATATCCCATACATTTCAACAAGTTCGTAAATTGAATATTTTGACTTCAAAAAGTAATTATTTGTTTTAATTTTAAGGTTTATATTTTTATCTTTAGCTAAAGTATACTTGCTGTACAATAATGCCATTATAACTTTGTTATGAAGTTTTAATAATTCTTTCCATATATCATCTTTTTCTATTTCATTAATATATTCCTTCAATTCTTCTGGTAATTTTTCATTCATAGTCTTTATTGTATACATATGTGTATTAAAGTCATGTTGCTTTTTCCTTAGCTCTTCCATAGTACTGTCTATAATAGGTATATACGTTTCATATATTTTTAACTTTTCTTTATATGATTTATTGATAATACTTTCTCTAAAAAATACAACATTTATAAATATTGTAACTAAAATAATAAAAATTATTCCTATAATTGATTCTGTAATATTTTTAGCATCTTCAAACCAAGATATAGTTAAGATGTAGTATAGTATGAATACGTTTGTAGTTACTATTCGAAAAAGAACATTTCCTTCTTGTATTAAGTTGTATATTTTTGTAAATAAAAAAAATCTCCATATTATTATAGTTATTAGCATTGCCATAGATTGAGATATTAATCCATAATAAAAAGTATATCTGAATCCTTCAATAGTTCTACTAACTATTGTTATACTTATTAATTGCACTATAAATATAAGTAAGGATACAAAGAAAAAAACCGTTATTTTTGATGGAAAATTTATTTTTTCTTTTTTTCTAATTAGTATCATAAACCAAATAAAGGCAAATACTGTACTTCCTATATGGGATATTATATTATTTGTTAATAGATAGCTAGAAGCCGCAATTGTCAAAGCTCCTCCAATTATATATACTATTTTTCTGTAAATATTAATAGATAAATTTTCGCAAATAGTTTTCAACAGCAGTATTGTGATTAGTAAATCAAATACAGATAATATAAATATCTCATGAAATGTCATCTAGTATCTCCTTTGCGATTTCTTTATAACTTGAACCTATTGTCAATTTCTTTTTTGTTCCTTTTAAAAATACATACCTTTCCTTCAAGTCTATTTTTTTTATATATAGTTTGTTTACTAATATTGATTGGTGTATTTGCAAAAAATTTCCCGGGAAATTTTTTTTAAATTCTTTTAATGGAATATGTTTGTATTGTATTTTCTCATTTTTAGTCACTATAGTTATTTTTCTAAATATGTATTCAATATATAATATGTCTTCATAATATATTCTCTGTTTTATTGAGTTGAAATCTAGCGACAAATATTTTTTTTCTTCTTTCTCGGACTTAGATTCTACATAGTCTATTAATATTTCCTTCATTATTTTTTGTAGATCTTTATCTGTAAAAGGTTTAATAATATAATCATAACTATGTATATCATGAAATGCTTCCATTTCTTTTGTTGGTATAGCAGTTATAAATATTATATGTGTAAACTGATATTTTTTTATGTTTCTAATTTTTTTAGCTAATTCTATCCCATTCCCGTCAGTTAATTGAATATCTAAAAAGAATACTTCTATTTCATTATTTTTTGCAATATCAATAGCTTTTTCTGTTAATCCTGTGCTTAATATCTGCAGGTCGGGCTTTGTTTTTTCTGCTATTTCTATTATTTTTTTAAGATGTATCTCATTATCTTCTACTATCAATATTTTTTTCATAAAAATATTTCTCCTTTGAATTTATGAATCTCTTAATTTAGTATAGCTTTAAGATTAAATTTACAATGCATCTTATTGTATCATATTATAGCACATTATCAATGTTGATAATTTTATTTTTAAAATTGAAAAAGCTTGCCTAGTTTTTTCCTAAGTAAGCTTTTTATCATTTGCATTATTTTATTCTTCGTTTTTTATAATTTCCCCAAATTTATCATAAGCTTTTGGATTTATATAGAAATTTTTATTATTTATTTCACTTCTTTCTACTACAGCTAAACAGAAAATATTTTAATTTTTATTTACAATCTCTGATTTAATCATATCATCTATAAAAGTAATTTTATAAATGCTTGGTTCGAATATTTGCCCCAGGAAAATATTATACTTATTCTTTAATAGTTTCACTTTCTAGCACCGATATCATATAGTTTCCCTTATAAAGCTTGAAGAACCAACTCTTAAAATAGCATAAATTAAATATCTATGAGCTATTTACATACTATACTCTTTTCTACAACAGCTATAACCAACGTTAAAGTAAGTAAATAGCTTATTAGAATCAAGCTTTTTTCTGTTATATATAAGATCCCAATGATAAACATAACAAATGTCCCAGAAATTTTGAAGATATACTTTTTCTTTAATGACTTCAATCGATTTTTATTCTTTGTTGGAAATTTATTTTTACTTTTTTTAATTTTATTCTTAAGCTTTGTAGCTAGATATCCATTGTATATAGATAATATGAATATTAATGCTGCCATGATAATTCTAAAATAAGCTTCCATAAATAACTTTCCTTTCATCTTTCATTTTTATTCTAATTCTATTACTGACTGCTTTCTTACCTCTTTGAAAAGCTATTTTAAAGCTGAAATGTTAAAGCCATGCTCTATAGACTTTTGTCGTAAATATTAAGGTTTTATGAACATGGCTTCTATTTTATAGTTTCATTTTAAATAACTTTATTATTAATTTGATATTTCTCTTTCTATATTTCTTATTTCATAAATTGATATAAACCACTTTTCTCCAATAATAACAACAAAAATCAAGTCTAAAGTAAGCAAATGATCTAAATAGATTGAATTTATTTCAGTTAAATGTAAAAACCCAATGACGGACATAGATAATGTCGTAAATATGGTTGGTATAAATTTTTTCTTTAACTCTTTTAATAGTTTTTTATTGTTTGAAAAAAAATTGTCTTTATTTTTTTGTATTAAAACCCAAGTTTTCAAGATTAAGTAGGTATAATATATACAGACTATACTTATTAATATAGTCATAAAAATTCTAAAATTAGTCTCCATCTTTATATCAAAAATGCATGTTATCAGTTGAATCGTATACGTCTATATAGGTTAAAAGACAATCATTACAACAAGCACCAACTCTCTCGAGAGCAACCACTCCATCGCCTGCAGCTTCAGTTGCTTCAACAATAGATTTAATTGCAGCAACACTTAAAATGCCACTGGAAGAAGCGGCCATACCAGATATAAATCCTGCAGCCGCAGATTTTACTAGTGCTAAAGAGCATGTAGCTACAGCTTCCCATTCTTTATCATTTAAATTATTAACAGCACTATACCACTCATCCAATTCTTCATCATTTGAATCATTTTCATTAACCATAAAATAATATTGAGAGAATGCTCCTGAAGGACGCTCTAAGTTCCATTCATTTTCTTCACCTGTCCAAATATCATATTCAAAGTTTGAAAATGTATCTTGATGTATCGTTGACCTTGTAGAAGTTAAATCTGATAATATTTTATTTGTGTCTGTAGACATTAATGTGCCTGAGGATATTTTATTTGTTGAAATATCCTTGGCAAATACTTGGATCGTATTATTAATAGTATTATATACTGTTGTATATTCTGTTTTCTCATCTGAAGCAGTAGCAATTCTTACACCATTAAACTCTATTACTTTTAAATTTTTTACATCAGATTGTTCTATATCTGTTACTGCAAAAATTATTGTATTATTTGAAATAATTATACTTAATACTAAAATTATTATAAACATTTTTCTAGTTAAATTTTTCATAGATTATATTCCTTTCAGGTTTTATTTCTTCTAAGTATTGAATTTAAATTCTAATTTTTTGAAAATTCTATTTTTGAATCCTTTATTATTTCTTCAGAAGCATCACCACTCAAAATTCTATTTTTTTACAAGCTTGCAATTTCATTATACAGATTAAAAGTAATTTATCAATGCCATTTGATTATTTGCTATGAATTTTTGACTATTCAGTCAAAATTATCAAATAATCAAAAATTCATACGGAATAGTCAATTTCTATTGACTTATTTTTCCCTTATGTTATATTTTGAGTGGTGATTGTAATGATACAAAGTATTAGTTTATATTTGGTAAATATATTGAGTAGTAGTAATTCTTTTAGTGAGCTTGATAAAGAGAAAATGGCATATTCTTTATCTGCCCTTTTAAGTGATTTTAGCAAATTAGTTATTTTATTTATTTTTTTCACAGTAATGAATAATGGCAAAATTTTTTTAATTATGTTTGTTTTTTCTACTATTTTGAGAATTAACGTCGGTGGTTTTCATTTTAAAAGATATTGGACCTGCTTAGCTTTTTCCCTTATGTATTATAACAGCCTTTTATTTGTAAATAGATTAGCTATAGACGAAATATTTTTTATATTTCTTTTTATACTTTTTTCTATTATTCTAATTTGGATTGCACCTCTTGTTTCTAAGAAAAGGGAGTCTATCCGCAAGGCTAAGAAGAGTAGGTACAAGATTGTTACCTTTACTATTGTTTTATCGTATTTGATTTTATATATCTTTATAAATAATACTTTTACTAAAGTAGGTCTTTGGATAATAATACTGCAGTCTTTGCAGTTATTAATAATGAAGGGGGTGAGGGAATATGAGAGTTCTAAAAAGAAAACTCGGATTTAGTCTCTGTAGTTTACTGCTGGCATTAGCTCCTGTCCTTGCAGTGAATATGCAGTCTGCTTATTTCTGGGGAGAAGTTGACATCCCAGAATCTTTGATTAAATAGTATTGCAATTTTTCATAATTATGACTCTAAGTCGAGATAAGCTTATTCTTATTATATCTTTTCTTAGAGTCATTTCTCTTTCAATATCTAAATTCTATTATTTACTTACAAACATCCACCCATTTACCTTTGGTAACTTCTTCCAGGTAATCAACACCTATTTTTACAGCTGTATTTGGTCCACCACCTGCCGGATATACGTAGTCGTATTCTTTTAGGGATACATCAAGGTAAATATCCATATCATTTTTTAATCCGAAGGGACATACTCCACCTATAGGGTGGCCGGTAATGTCTTCTACGTCATTCATGCTGATGAATTTACCCTTTGAGGTGAATTCTTTTTTAAATTTTTTGTTATCTAGTCTTTTATCTCCTTTTGCCAGTACCAAGAGGTTTTCTTCTTTTGTTTGGATTGCCATAGTTTTAGCTATTCTTCCCGGCTCTACTCCTAGGGCTTCTGCTGCAAGCTCGACAGTCGCAGTACTGGTATCCATTTCTATTACCTCTAGAGGCAATTTTTCATTTTGAAATTGTTCTTTTACGCTTTCAATACTCATTTTTATCACTCCTCTTGTTTATTTTTCTAACAGCCCACTTGCTATATTGTACAATGTTTTTGTCTTGATGTTTCTGTAAGGTTTTCAGTTCCTCAATTAAACTTTTATTTTTCCTATTTCCTGCAGATATAATGCTTTGAGCTATAACTCTATTTGTTCTAGCATAGTTTGTGCCTATTAAGGCTCCAAGCTTTCTTATATGTGTTTTAAGACCTTTTTTCCAATTTCTCAGGTACAACCCAGGTAGTAGTACTTCCCTTTCCGGTATATCCATTTCAGGTAAGTTTTCATTTTTACCGGTGTTTTTTGGACATTCTATCTGACAAATATCACAGCCTATTAGCCTAGATCCTAGGGTACCTCTTATATTTTCTGGTATATAGTTCCCTTCCAGTGTATAGTTTCTTATGCACTTTTCCCTTATAAGTTTATAATCCTCTAGGGCTTTATTAGGACAAGATTCCACGCATATGGTGCAGTCTCCACAGTCGGATAATTTATAATTTATTTCATCCCATTCTAATGACTCATCAGTAGTAAAAGCATATAGGAACATCTGGCTTCCAAATTCATCATTGTGTATGATTGAGTTTTTACCGTAGTATCCTATCCCCGAGAGGTTAGCTAAAGTCTTTAGGTGGACTTGGTCTATTTTGTTGATTTTATATCCTATTTCTTTAAGTTCTTCTAAGACCATATTCATCTTCTGATAGTATATATTTGAAAAGTAGTAGTATGGTGATATAGACATTTCTTCTTTTTTAAAATCTGCGCTGTGAAGGTTGTATCCTAAAGCTAAAACTACGATACCCTCGCCGCTTTTTTCTTCAATAGCAGATAAGTCTATCCCTTCACCATATTTCTTGTTAAAATCCTGAAGCCATTCTAGAGCCTCTGATTTTTTTACCTTCCTTATTATGTATGGGGCTATTTGGTTTAATTTTTCTTCTAAATCCTTAATCAAATTCATAAATTATCTTTTTCCTTTATATTTAAACTATATAATATTCTAATATAAATGGGAGTTAATTACAACGGGAATGTTGAGTCAAATGCATATCATAAAAATAATCTTTAGAGTCTTAAAAGATTATTCTTGAATATATGGTAAATATATAATTTTAACTTCTTCATCTATTCCGTAATAACTTTTCATAACTTTCATATGATATGGATTAACATAAGGATATGACCAACCATATTTATATAAGGGCATTTTTTTAAGTATTATAATCTCATTTGATGATTCACTTTGAAGATATTGTTGAATAGCGGTTTCGTTATATATATTTGCAGAATGATTTGTTCTATATCCACTAATATTATTCCATACAGAAATTATTGTAACAGTTATAATTACTATCTCTGTTATCTTTGAATTTATTTTTGTAGCCCATAGGAATTTCCCATACTTGTTATTTATATACTCAAAAATAATTAATCCAAGACTTATGAATATTAGTATATTGTTCGTTATATATATACTAAGAACAAGAGCCATCATACACCACATATAACGATTTTTTTTGAATTTTATAATTGTAGTTGTAATTGTTATAAAATATAATATAACTGTACTAAGTAAAATTCTATAGTCATAAACAGGCGATATAATCATCATAAATTGGGCTCCAAAAGCCAATATTAAACTTATTAGAACCATATCATTTTTCTCATTGATTAAATTATAAACTCCCAAATATATTAAACCAATAATAAACACTAAAATCCCTACCAAAACAGCTGATAAAATTAACCTGTTAGAAGCGCCTAATGGCATCACAGTTGTATAATTCCCTCCAAGTTTCAATACTAAAACAAAGCAAAAAACACTTATAGACAGTAAAGTTTTACTTAGGAAACCCTTATCTTTTTTTGATGTAAATATACATATAATACAAATTAAGAGTAGTAAATTATAGATTTCCATATCTTTATATAAAAATAACATTTTTACTATGTTTTCAATATTTTCTATTATATTAATTTTTATACCTTCTATATCTGCACGAATGAAAGTACCTGGAGCTAAAACAACTGTTAATCCCCCTACAAATGAAAGCAATAATGTTAAATAATGGTTGAAACTAAGTTTTCTATTATAAATTAATTTAGAACTCATAAGAATAAGTAAAATTCCTCCAAAAGTTATAGCCGTAGCTTGCTCAACTGTCATGCCGGCTAATAAGGCAATTAAAGGTAAATACCAATATTTCTTTCTAGTATAAATACTTTTCTTCAAAAAATAAAATGTTGCTAAAGCAAGTAACATAGGAAATAAGTAGTTAAAAGATCCATCTACCCAAAAAATACTCTGCCTAGTAATATCTATACTTAACATAGAAAATAAAATAACTACTAAAACTACAGCATATTTATAATCTTCCTTATCTTGTGTTACAAGTTTAGCTACTAAAATTACAACTCCTATAATCATCAAAGGGTTCACTATCATGAAGAGATTTGTTTTAAAATATAAAATTAGCGTTACTATAAAATGCACAAAAGCTCTACCATTTATATACATATAATGATCCATATGCTTTCTTAAAAAGTTTTCTTTTAAAAAGCTTCCATAATAATAATCATCTCCATACATATGAATGAACTTATGCTGATATAAAAGCAGCATAAAATAAATGATTAAAATTATATAATGCCAATACTTTTCAAAAAAACATTTGAATTTAATTCTCATTTTTTAAACCTTTCTATCAGCTGATTTAATGTGTTCTCTAATAATATACTTAGGTCTAGATTTTATTTCATAATAAATCTTTGCAATGTATTCAGACACAATTCCAATCAATAAAATTTGAATTCCTCCTATAAATAGTATCACCGCCATCATAGACGGATATCCCGGTTCTTTTATTCCAAAAAACAATGCTTCTATAATAACTTGCAAAAGAAACAAAAATGCTCCAAAGGAAATAAGAGTTCCAATAATAGTTGCAATTCTTAGCGGTGCTGTAGAAAAAGCTAATATTCCTTCAATGGCATAATTAAAAAGATTTTTAAAAGTCCATTTGGTTTTGCCAATAGGTCTTTTTACGTTATCCACTTTTATATATTTTACTTTAAACCCAACCCAGCTAAATATCCCTTTAGAAAATCTATTATATTCCTTAAGGTCAAGTATTGCATCTACCACAATTCTTTTCATCAACCTGAAATCTTGGGCTCCCTTTACTATGCTAGTATCTGTAAATTTTCTCATAATAATATAAAACAAATTTGAAAATTTTCTTTTAATGAATGATTCCCCTTTACGATTAATTCTTTGGGTAGTTACAGTGTCATATCCTTTTTCAATATATTTTATCATTTCTAATAGCACTTTGGGTTGATGCTGGAGGTCTGCATCCATTACAAGGATTAAATTTCCTTTTGAATTACTGAGACCAGCATATATTCCAGATTCCTTACCAAAATTTCTAGAGAAACTAATAAGAGAAACTCTTTTATTAGTTCTGTGAAATTCTTTAATGATGTCAGGTGTCCGATCTGTACTTCCATCATCAATGAAAATTATTTCATAATCATATTTTATTATGTTTAATATCTTTTTTATCTCATTATAAAACATTTCCAAAATCTGTTCTTCATTATAACATGGCACTACAATACTTAATAATTCTTCTTTCAAAACAATCCCCCAATCTATGCTTTCATTTCTTAAGATTCATTATAACAATACCTACAAGAATAACTATCGAACCAATTGTATTATAAATCGTGAGTTTTTCTTGCAATATAAAATATCCTGCAAATAAGACCAAAACATAAGCTAAGCCTACTAGAATAGGATACATATAAGTTAAATTAAATTTTTGCAAAATAACTGTCCAAATTAAAAACGAAAATACATAGGAAATAAATCCTAGCATTAGTTTCCAAGGCATAACCATATGAATTTCACTATTATGAATTAAAAAATTAAATGATTGTCCTCCTATTTTAAGTAATACAAGTCCCGATACCGTAAAAAACAAGTATAATACTACTAACAAATAAATCATATATAATTGTATGATGTTCTTATGTATTAAACACCATAATCTCCTTATTTCATATATTTAGGTTGTTAAAGGTAACCTATAATCCTAAATGCCTCTTATAATCATACTTCTCACTTTTAATTTTCTTTTAATTATCTCTAATCATTGAGATAATTAAATAAACAATTGGATTATATCACGTATTTTTTTTTCAAAAATGAAAGTATATTTTTTCATAAGCTCTCCAATCTATTTAGACAATCTTTCAAAAATCTAATATAATAAAATTTACTGAATTGTACTAGTAAAGAATATGGAAAATTTCTAAATTTATATTCAGTCTTAATCTTATTTTAATATTTGATTAATTATCTTCTCATTTCTTTGTTGTATATTTATTGTGAGGTGGTCAATATGAAAAAAAGAGTTTTAATTATAATAGGTCTTGTAGTAATAATAATGATAACAGCAACGGGATGTTTTTCTCCTAAACCCTGGTTTTTAGATTTTAAGAAAAGTCATTCTGTTGATGAGGAAGAAGAAATAGATTTATCTGATGTTGATTTTGAAGATTTGGATTTGGAGCTTTTGTCTAGTGAAGTAAGTATAAGTGCCGGCTCGTCAAATGAAATTATCATAAATCTTGAAGGATCGATTAAATCCAACTTCACTCCTGATATATATATAGAAGAAAGAGGAAAGTCTTTAAGAATAACAGACTCTAATAAGAGTTTCAGCGATTCTGATTACAAGGATAATTCTTTAAAAATCGAGATAATCCTTCCCGAAAAATTCCACAGAGACATATCTTTAAATACTATTACCAGCAGGGTAGAGGTTAAAGATATAGACTTTGATCAAGTAAATATGAGTACTGTGTCAGGAGATTTGAGAATAAATGAGATTAAAAGTACCGATGCCAATCTTAAATCCGTTTCAGGAAATATGGACCTTACTAATTCTAATCTCTTTAATCTTAGGTTAGATACAGTATCAGGAGACAGCAAACTTATTGGTGTCATCATTAAAGATATGAGATTTAAATCAGTGTCTGGAGATTTAGAAGTAAAGGGTAGTTTGCATTCTCTAGATTCCGATACGGTTTCCGGTAATTCTGATATAGATATAGAAAAGATAGAAAGTGATTTTAACCTTAAGTCTGTTTCCGGAAGCACCACTATATCTACTGGAAATGGGGAAGGTTTTAACTTTAGGTTTAACTCTCTTTCCGGTGATGTAGAGTCTGATAAAGATTTAAATTTCGATAGGATTCACGATGACACTGTAGAAGGAAGCTACGGCAGTGGAGGAAGTTTGATATATTTCAAAAGTACTTCAGGAGATTTGATTATAAAATGATGATTCAACTAAATAAGGCTTGGTTCTTTAGTGAATCAAGCTTTTATTTTATTGTAACAATAGACCCTTTTGGTTGATTATATTTTCTCAAGTAG
>Ga0209943_1000153_pt1 | contig 47358 bp, 41 predicted proteins | sample SalPonR1_B_D2_MG_FD_185698 | JGI IMG/M metagenome (GOLD analysis project Ga0209943, IMG submission 185698) | Salt pond soil microbial communities from South San Francisco under conditions of wetland restoration - Salt Pond MetaG R1_B_D2_MG... ... | reverse complement strand
ATGTCGTTGTACCGCCCGTATTTACCGTGGAGAATGGAATCGTGGTTGTCGGATCTCCATTACACACACGTTGATCAGCTATCGCATCCACTTGCCCTGAAGGGTTTACCGTTATCTCAAAGGTCTCAGATGGTCCCACACAATCTACTCCCCCGTTACTAAAGGTAGGAGTTACTTCTATATCTCCAGAAATTGGACTTGTGCCTGTATTGGTTGCTGTGAAAGAGATATCGCCACTGCCGGAAGCAGCTAAACCTATACTAGGATTGGTATTCGTCCAGGCATAAGTCGTTGTTCCGCCCGTGTTATTCGTTGTAAAGTTTACTGTAGTAGCCTCAGTATTACATGCCGTCTGATCGCCTGGGTTGTTAAGCTGACCTTCAGGATTAACGGAAATATCATAACTCTGAGTGGGTCCAGAGCAGGAAACCCCATCATTTTCGTAAGTCGGAGTTATTATGACTGTACCTGTGATAGGAGCCGTTGAAGTGTTTGTAGCGGCAAAACCGGGCACAAAAGCATCACTTCCAGATGCTGCTAAGCCAATAGAGGTATTGTCATTTGCCCAAGTATAGGTCGTTGTTCCATCTGTGCGATCTGTACTGAAGTTCAATTGCGAAACAGCATCTCCATCACAAACCAAATCATCTGCAGGCTCATTGACTTGAGCGCTAGGATTGACGGTAACATCTACCGTAATAGATGATCCATCACAAGCTCCAATAGATGGAGTGATGGTATACCTTACCACCCCTTGTTCCGTACCACTATTTGTTAGCGGCTGACTAATCGTACTGCCTGATCCAGCAGAAAAACCCGTAATAGATCCTCCAGCCGGGGAAGTTGTTACTGCGGCCGTCCAGCTATAGGTAGTTGCTACTGACCCGGAGACTCCATTATTATCTAAATCAATATCCGTGTCATCCCCATCGCAAATCGTGGTGGCGTTATTTGTTGCATTTACTTCTGGAGTGGGCTCTACTGTAACTACAAAATTAAAGGCTGCACCCTCGCAGTTTGTCGGGCCGGGGCCTGTAGGAGTAATCGTATAAGTAACGACAGCTTCCGTCGTCCCTGTATTATCCAATACATCACTTATGTTATCTGTCGTTTGTGTTGTGATTGTCACTCCTGTTACTGAACCGGAAGTAACAGCTCCACTCCATTCATAAGTCGTTCCAGCTACATCAGAAGTAATGGTATAATTCACATTGTCTCCATCGCAAATTAAATCCGAAGCATCACTGGTAATTGCTGGAATGGGGTTAACCTGGACGGTCACCTCGTCAGAGATCGTTTCACAACCGGATTCGGACTGCGTCACGACCACCCGATACTCCGTGTCTGTCGTCAAAGATGGGGTAGTATACGAGGGATCAGTATTCGTCCCTGGCGCGTTTGCCCACGAACCTGAGCCGGGAGGCGATCGGAATTCCCACTGAAGAAGAAGAGATCCGGAGGGGGCTGTACCGCTAGCGGTGACATTCAAAGTTTCTGTTTCACCCTCACATATTTCACTTCCGGTGGGCTGATCATCAATTGATGGATCCTCGAAAACTTCCATTTGGACCGTTGAGGAAATGGCTTCATTACAATCGAGACCACTCGCATTTACAAGTACTCTGTATTCCGTAATACCTGCGGGTGTACCATTTGTTGTGTTGACAGTCAGCGCAGCCGTTGTTGCTCCGGAGTATGTTGCCCCGGCCGGAATTCCATTGGAAACGTTGACAAATGTACCTCCATCATCATACTGCCATTGATAAGTCAAGCTTGGAGTTCCTCCACTAGCTGTTACATTGAAGTTAGCTGTTCCGCCGGAACAAATATTTTCGTTTGCACTAATAGCATCAACCGTAGGATCATTGACTACCGTGACTTCAATACAATTTGAGGTAAAAGAAGTACAAGGACCATCATCACTGATAATCACGCGATAAAAATAAGAACCTGTGGCAGCATCTAAAACTGGCGTAGTATAAGTAGCACTGGTTGCTCCACCAATATCCGTCCATGTACCTGAACAATCAGTATCGGCTTCTTGCCATTGATAGCTGTAATTTCCATTCCCTCCGGTAGCATCAGCAGAAAGTGAAGGTTCCGCACCATCACAAACCGTTAATGCATTCGTTCCACTTCGACCAAGTTCTTCAAAATTCGTGATCGTCAAGTCATCCGTGCTCGCCGTACAAGCTGGGCCATTGGAAATCGTCCAACGGTAAACATAAGTACCGGGAACAGTGGTAGAGATAGTCGTATTGGGACTGGAGGGATCTGCAATAGTAGGCGTGTTCGGCCCGCTGATTCGAGTCCAACTCCCAGACCCTACGGTCGGAGTATTGGCATCTAAATTGAGCGTAGTCGCTGCACAATCCTCATAATCTGCATCTGCAGCGGACAACGTGGGATCCTCCCAAACCGTGTAAAACACCGTATCTCTGGAGTCACATAGAGCTGAACCTGTAGAAATCGACCATTCGACCGCATAGGTGCTGGAACCACTTACCACATCAAAACCCGTTATAGTCGTATTAGCGGCGTTTATGTTATCAAAGGTCGCCGTCCCATCACTGAGTGCTGGGATAGAGCGCCAGGTGCCGGTTTCTCCGGCTTGAGGGGCGCTTCCCGAAATCGCAAATGGAAGATCTTCCGAATCACAAATATTTTGATTTCCACCGAAAATAACGGCTAAGCTAGGCTCCTCAAATATCTCTATATCTAGAATAGCGACTTCATCCGAACATCCGGGTGCAGAAATAGTGTATTCAAATGTATAGTTACCAACGACCGTACCAAATACTTGAGTTGTCGTTGAATCGGGCGTTAAAAAGAAAGGGTCAGGTGCTCCCATGGGTTTAGAAGTGAAAGTCCATTGAACCGTGCCCACAGCAGGGACATTCCCAACCAGAAATACATCATCAAACTGACAAAATTCTGTAGCAGAACCGCTAACGTCGGCTGGGGATGGTGGCTCAAAAATTGCGATTGTTGACGTATCAGTAGTTTCGCAACCCATACTTTCTGTTGTCCAAATAAATATATAGGTGCCATATTCGAGATTGCCCGCATCAGCTGTAGGGTCTGCATTATTAGGTGTAAAAGTCACTGCACCTGATCCCATCGGCTGACTCTCTACTGTCCAGGTTCCACTTCCCACTGTAGGTGTATTTCCATCTAAGTTAATGCTCGCCGGAGTAGTTCCCGGACAAGCCTCTATATCGTTCGCAACAGCCTGAGTTGGGTTTTCAATCACATTCACCACCACTTCATCATTGGTAGGGGTACAAATCGGTCCACTACTAATCGTCCAGCGGAAGGTATAATTCCCCTCAATCAGATTACTCACCTGTGTGTTGGGTAGAATCGGATTTAGAATGTTAGGAGTGGGCGCACCACCCGGGGTACTTACAACGGTCCATTCACCGTTTCCAGATGTCGCCGTGTTTCCATTTAATTGGGCCGTAAATCCGCAATTGTCAAAATCAGTCCCTGCATTCGCTATGGTCGGCTCAGGGAAATTATCAATCCGAACCAAATCAGAGCCCGAGCAGTCTGCATTAGCCACTTCCCACTGAAAAATGTAAACGCCTGCTTCAGCTCCGGTGAAGGTCGTATTCGGATCATTGGGGTCGGTAAACGAACCAGATAGGCCCATCGGATTCGTTGCAGCGATTGTCCAAGTACCTGTTCCAAAAGTGGGTGTAGCCGCACTTAAATTAAAGGTGCCCTGCTCACAAAGCTCTTGATCCGGCCCGGCATCTGCCGATGAAGGCACATCAAATATACTAACCGTAGTTTGATCACTACTTGAGCACGGGGATCCGCCGACAGGGCTGTTAATGGTAAATTCGAAAATATACTCACCCTCGACCAAATTATTTGCTATCGCAGTGTTGAGTCCTGTAGGATTTATAGAAGGCACACTGGGACCACTCACGAGGGTCCAGGTACCAGGAGTACTTGAATTTCCAGATAAATTCACACTGGTCACTAAGTCACAAAAGGTTTGATTCGGACCTGCGTTTGCAGCAGGCACGACATCAATTGTTACCTGATCAGTTAGTATAGGACAGAATGGCCCACCTAAACTATTCCACTGCAAGGTGTAGCTCCCGAAGTTCAAATTACTTAGGGTGGCTGTCGGCGATGTTATGTCACTAAAGGTCGGCGAATTGGGACCACTAATAACAGTCCAAAATCCATTACTTACCACATTAGCATTCAAATTTGTAGAAGAAGCCCCACAGACATCAATATTGGTTCCGGCATTCGGAATATCAGCCACCGAAGAAGTTGCGATTACAACCGTATCTCGAGTAGGGGCACAACCACCATTTGAAATGGTCCAGATAAAGGAATAGCTTGTGTTGGGTGCTAAACTTTGAACAGCAGTAGTAGGAGAACCTGGGTCAATTATATCTGCAACAGTCGGTCCCGTAAATTGTATCCAGGTTCCCGTTCCAACAGCAGCTGTATTACCTTGTAAATTAGTATTAGCTCCGCAAATCGTTTGATCAGGTCCTGCATCAGCTTGTGTAATAGGGTCGTCTCTTGTCACAAGAACGGTATCTACTGTAGGATCACAGCCTGCTCCCTGAGCAATCTCCCATTGAAAAGCATAGGTGCCCTGATCGGTTAGTCCAGAAATGGCAGTATTCGGATCATTAGGTGAAGAAATGGTAGGTGTGGCAATGGTGGTTGGATCACTAGCCATTGGCAAAAACGACCAGGTCCCCGTTCCTCCACCCGGCGGGTTTCCATTTAGATTTGTCGAAGTAGATGTCGTTGGCAAACAAATATCAGCTCCAGCATCTGCCTGGATGGGGCCTTGCGTACCTAATGTTGTTATCGTTACATCGTCTGAAATACTTCCACACGGATTAGTAATTGTCCAACTGAAAGTATAGACTGTGTTTATATTGAGACCGGTAACTGTCGCATTGGGATCAGTAATGTCAGAAAAAGTGACACCTGCGGAAGGTGACACGCTCCATTCCCCCAACTCATTCAGTGCTGGTTCACTCCCCTCTAACACAATGGGTGTTCCAAAACAGACGGTTTGGTCTGGCCCCGCTTCTACATTCTGGGGACTTACTTCGGCTACCCGAACAATCACATCGTCTTGTGCCGGTAAACACAGGGGGCCATTGGAAATGGTCCATCGGAATACATACTGGCCTGCAACCAGACCGGAAACGGCCGTACCAAAATCATTTACATCATTTATAATTGCCGAATTCGGCCCGCTAACCTGGGACCAGGTGCCCGTAAAATCGGGACCTTCAACTAATGGGTCATTGCCAGCTAAATTTGTACTAAATACATTGCAAGCCAACAGTTGATCGGTTCCGGCATTGGCCAGAGTGCTCTCTCCGGAGGCCACTACAGTTATTTGATCAGTACTCGCCGCACAGCCGGTGCTGGCCAACGCTTCTCTTCGAAATTCAATGATATACGTGCCGCCTTGTGTAAGCCCCCCCACGGTAAAAGGAGAGGATGATCCAACAGTGGCGTATGGATTGGGATTTGTACCGAAGGGCCGATCGATAAACCTCCAGGTCGTGGTACCCAGCCCCCCATCAGAGTAATTTAAATCTACGAAGGTCTGCGCACAGGGAAGAACTATCGGTCCAACGTCCAAAAGATCTACCGTTGGATCGGCTCCTATAGAAATCGTTACTGAGGCACTACTTGAACAGCCTGTGACCGGATTTGTAATGGTATATTGATAGGTGTAGGTTCCCATCATGAAGTCCGTAACACGAGTCACTTGAGTTGTGGGACTCACTATGGTAGAGGCACCAGGCCCGGAAGTTTGAACCCATTCAACCGTTTCGTCTGAATAAATGGGACTATTTCCTTGAAGAATAAAAGTATCAACGCCCACACAATAAGACGTCCCGGCAGGAGCCGAAGCGGTTGCATCCGTAGAGGGACCTACGGGTTCCGGAACAGTCACCTGGACAAGATCACTTCCGGATGCACAGGGTCCATCCACCTCATATCTGAATTCATACGTCCCTTCAATCAAATTGGAAACGTCAGTAGTATAGGTATTAGGAGAAGAAATAGTGGGCACATTCGGACCACTAACTACAGACCATTCGCCGGTTTGGCCACATTCACTTAAACCGATAGCCGTACCTGATAATGTAGTCGAGGTCGTAAGTAAAAAACAATCGTCCAAAACTTGATCCGGACCGGCATTAACGGGAGTTTCTCCTCCGCAATTCGTTATTTCAATCGCCTGACTGCTGGCAGAACAACCCGTTATATCATTTGTAATCGTCCACACAAAAGATGCTGTTCCCCCTGCTCCTTCAGTTAAAGTAACGGTCGGGTTGGGGTCGTTTATATCGCTCAATACGACACCCGCGCCGCCACCTTCCCAAATACCCGTCTCATCGGGTCCGGGTGTATTTCCCGACAATGTTGCAGATCCTGAACCCGGACATGCTGCTGCGCCCCCACCTGAAGCGGTTGCCGTTGGCGTGTCCTCTATGGTATAAACTACCTCGTTGAATACTAGTGACCCATCTGTACATCTGGATCTTAATCTGAACCGGTAAGTATTACCTCCAATAACACCTATTACCATCGGGCTTAAGGTATTTGGATTCATAATTAATACAGACGGCCCGGTAACTTGAGTCCATTCAATTGTACCAGGCTGTGGAGATCCCTGAACCTGACCAAACAGCTGAATCATGTCATTGGCACAAAAAGTTCTATTGATACCTGCATTTACGGTACAGTTCTGTGCATTGACCTGACTTCCGACTGTAAAAAGAAAAGAGTAGAATACAAAAAGAAAAATCCCACCGCGTAGATGAGATTTCAAAAAAGTAATTATCCTGTTCCGGATAGATCGGTTCAAATAATTGGTGTAAGCGTTTTCCATAATAAATGGTTTGAGTCATACAGCTTCTTCCAAAAGCGGAATAAAATAAAACGGTCCTCAAGGCTCCAATTTTTGACACTGAATTTCAGAAAAACAGTTCTTGTAACTGCTATACCTTTCTTAGTCTCATTTCAATTGAAATACAGCCTTCTTCAGAGCCAAAAATATATTTGATAAAAACAATAAACAAAGAATAAAAAATATTTAATTATTTTAATACCTAAGTATAAATCTTACAATATTTTACGTAATTATAATTGTTCCTGCTATTAGGCTCATAAGGCATTTTTTTACTCTATTTCAGACATATTTCAATACATAAAGGACAAGCTATTCTATATTTTTTTAATTAATTTGACCCCACCAAATCCACGCAGAAGCGTTATAAATTCCCTTAAAAAAAAGTAAAAGGGATGCCCCCTATACTAAAATTATCCCCTTCCAAACGAACAATAAATCAATCAATAGGGTACTAATTATTCAACTGAAATCAAAGGAGCTTTAAATCAGAAATAATGAATAACACAGTAAAAGAATAAAATTAAATTAATCCAGGCGCGAAAACGCGAAAATATTTAAAACCGCAAAGATTGCACTTTTTACGTCAGAACCATTCAGACTCCTAAATCACTTGCCCAATAATCTGAACATGTGCTTCTTGTAGGACTCTACACCCGGCTGATTAAAAGGGTTAACATCCATCATATAAGCGCTTAGGCCACAGGCAAACTGAAAAAAGTAAAACGCATAGCCCAAATGAAAAGCATCCCACTGTGCCCACTCCAATCGAGCTACCGGAACGTTCCCTGATCGATGTGCTGCTACTGTGCCTGCGTAAGCTTTTTGATTAATGGCATGCATATGGGGCCACTTCTCTAAATAATCCAACCCATCGGCCACACCATCGGCCTCCGGAATTTTTTCTTCAACAGGTGGCTGCGCCACGAAAATATGCGTCTCTATCAGATGGCGCTCTCCCTCTTGTATATATTGTCCGAGTGCATGGAGATCAGTTGTGAATCCCGTCGAAACAGGAAATATACCTTTGCCGTCCTTACCTTCTGACTCCCCAAATAATTGTTGCCACCAACCTCCTACTCTCTCTAGTCCGGGTTCGTAATGCGCCAACAACTCAATTTTTTTTCCGCTGCGGTAATGCGCCTGGCGCCACATGGCATATTGGCCAGCCACCCCGCCATCTTCCCGGACAGATTGTCGAGCTTCCTCAGCCCCGGAAACCAAAGCAGAAATATCGATTCCGGCCGCAGCCATTGGCAATAAGCCAACGGGAGTCAACACCGAATAACGACCGCCAATATCGTCGGGAACAATAAACGTTTTATAGCCGCGCTCCTCTGCCAGTTTTCGCAATACACTCGGCCCTGCATCTGTGGTAATATAAACTTGATCCTCTGGACAACCTGTCAAAACACCCTCTCTACGCCAAGCACGTAGATACCGAAAGGCCAAAGCCGGCTCTAAGGTGGTGCCGGATTTTGAAATGACATTAATACTAAACCGCTTGCCTTGCAGGCGTTCACGTAAAGAGAGCAAGGCCGTCATAGAAAGATGGTGCCCGGCGTAAACAACTTCTACACCGCGCTCAGAGGAAGGAATCAGCGGCTGTAATGCATCAACAGCTGCTCGAGCTCCCAAATAAGAACCCCCAACCCCTACAACAACTAAAATCTCAGCATGATCGCGAATCGAAGCAGCAGCCGATTCAATCGAAGACCACCAACTCGCATTAACAGCTTTGGGGCCTTTCACCCACCCCGTCCATTCTTGTCCTGCGCCCGTTCCGTTTAATAAGGCTGCATGTGCATCCTTCAAGGATTGCTCTTCGCGATTATCTATGAGGTGATCATCTTCAATATGAAATGAAATTGGCTGCATGTCTGTTGTTTTTTTATCCAATGTAGTAAAATAAAAAGAAAAGACTATCTTAAGGACTCAATCAAAATTAAACCATGAAACTATTAAATAAAACTGTATTTATTAGTGGGGCCAGTCGAGGCATCGGCAAAGCCATTGGCTTGCGATTGGCCCAGGAAGGAGCCAACATCGTCGTCACCGGAAAAACAGAAGAGCCACACCCTAAGCTAGAAGGGACGATTCACTCCGCCGCTGAAGAAATAGAATCCGCAGGTGGAAAAGCTTTAGCAGCCGTCATGGATATACGCTCTGAAGAGCAAGTTAAAAAAGCAGTATACGCGGCTGCAGATCGATTTGGTGGCATCGATATCCTTATAAATAATGCTAGCGCCATTTTTTTGGCAGATACCGCTCATACGCCGATTAAGCGCTTTGACCTTATGATGCAAGTAAATGTGAGAGGCACGCTCCTCCTGACGCAAACCTGCCTTCCACATTTAAAACAATCCAAACACCCTCACATTCTTACCCTTTCACCACCCCATCCCCTAGACGACAAATGGCTCGGTCAATTTTTACCGTATACCTTGAGTAAATACGGCATGAGTCTCTGCACAGCGGGTTGGGCAAGAGAATTTGAAGGAAAAATTGGGGTAAACAGCCTATGGCCTGTCACTACTATTGCGACCGCAGCTATAAAAAATATCGTAGGTGGAGAAGAGATGATGAAACAAAGTCGCACTCCTGAAATTCTAGCTGATGCGGCCCTTGAAATCCTGCAGCGACAACCGGATCAATGCAACGGCAACTTTTTTACTGATGAGGAAGTCTTGAAAGAGGAAGGTGTCACCGATTTCTCAAAATATGCTGTAAATCCAGATGGTGATCTTATGCCGGACTTGTTTTTATAGGTCGATATTATGTATTCGGGGCCTCACCGGCACTTTTTGAATGTCCACTATTAACTAAGAGGCAATCATGATTTTAATAATTTATTGAAATTGAGACGAGCAGTGCCGGTGCGCTACGCTTCGCCACTCGTTCCGTTTTTCTCCTCCATCCGCCAGCCGGCGGATTCCGGAGCGTCACTCGGTCCTTCCCCGCCAGCCGGCGGATCGGACTCCCGCACGCCTAGGGCGCAGCGGGACGGCTGCGCATCGCTAGGCCATGCATTTAGATAAATGTTCAATTCCATATCTTTATCGTAAATAATGGAAAGTATTTCCTCATGCCTTTTTCATTTCATCTAAAAACTTCAATCATGCGCGTTTATATTATAAAAATTATTGCTGTCTTATTTGTACTCGCAGGTATCAATCACTTCCTCACCCCTGAGTTTTACCTACCACTTATTCCAGATTATTTGCCCTTCCCCGATCTCCTCAACTATATTTCGGGTGGGCTGGAAATTGTATTGGGTGTTTTAATTTGGACTCCCCAATACCGTCGGCTTGGAGGATTGGGCTTGGCTGGACTCATGATCCTATTTATTCCGGCCCATATTCACTTTATTTACCTCGGACACTGCATACCAGATGGCCTGTGTGTTGATCCGTGGATAGGTTGGGTGCGGTTGCTTGTAATTCAGCCGGCCCTTATTTTTTTAGGCTTCCGTATCGCGCGGGAAGGGAAGAACTGATATTTTCGATAATCAATTTTCAAATTATCCTCAGCACTGCGTTTCTCTACTACATTGAAGTATTTCTTGAGGCTCACTCCTTCAGTTTCAGCTCGATCATTTTCTGAACTATTCATAAATCAAAAAAAGGAGGTAGATGAAATTATCATCTACCTCCTTCATCTGTACACTCAATGCCCTATGAATTACTCTTCAAGAGGCACGGACTCACCTTCACTATCTGTTTGTGCCGGAACGAAATCTTCCGGAGCCTTAAGATTGAAAACCAACCCTTTCGCATCCCTACTCACATACAAGGTATCACCGGGGCCAGCTTCTCCGCTTATTATTTTTCGAGCAACCCGATCTACAACCTCTTTTTGCATCACGCGCTTCAATGGGCGCGCACCGTACTGAGGGTCATATCCCATATCACTCAAAAATTGGGCGGCGGCCTCACTAAGTGCAATATGAATATCTTGCTCACCTAGTTTTTTCTCGACATCCCGTAGGAGAAGCATAAGAATGCGCCGTATTTCCACTACACTCAGTGGTAAAAACATAATTCGCTCATCAATTCGATTGAGGAACTCGGGACGCATAAACTCCCGCAGCATATCAAAAATTTCAAGTCGCGTCGCATCAATGACCTCCGTTTTCTCAAGCGCATCAGCATGCTGCAAATCCTCAAAATTTTCCAAAATCCGTTCTGCACCCACATTTGAAGTCATAATGATGATGGTATTTTTGAAATCAGCAACCCGGCCTTTATTATCTGTAAGTCGTCCATCATCGAGCACCTGCAATAAGATATTATACACATCCGGATGCGCTTTCTCGATTTCATCGAGCAACACAATGCTATAGGGTCTCCGGCGAACAGCCTCGGTAAGCTGTCCACCCTCGTCATACCCAACATAGCCAGGAGGTGCACCTACTAATCGGCTCACTGCATGACGCTCCTGAAATTCACTCATGTCGATCCGCGTAATAGCTTCCTCATCATCAAATAAAACCTCGGCCAGCGTTTTCGCAAGCTCTGTTTTACCGACTCCAGTCGGGCCTAAGAATAAAAAGGACCCAATGGGTTTGTTTTCATCGGAAAGTCCAGCCCGACTACGGCGTATCGCATCGGATACGGCCTCAACCGCTTCATATTGGCCAATCAGCCGTTTTCCAATTTCCTTTTCCAGCGACATGAGTTTTTGCTTTTCGCTTTGCATCATCCGATTCACAGGTATCCCTGTCCATTTCGAAATAACTTCTGCGATATCATCTGCAGTAACCTGATCGGTAGTAAAGCGCTTATCCTTGGGCAATTTTGCCAATTTCTCCTCTGCGGCGCGAAGCATAGCTTCTTTTTCCTTGAGTTCTCCGTAGCGAATTTTGGCTACCGCCTCATAATCAGATTGCCGCTCTGCTTGCTGGGCTTTCATTTCCAGGGCTTCAATTTCCTTTTTGATACTCTGAACTCTATCCACCACCTCTTTCTCATTTTTCCATGCCGCTTTGATCGCATCTAATTCCTGGCGAGCATTTGCAATCTGCTCTTCAATAAGGGATAATTTTTTGGATTCACCCTTCTCGCGTTTCATTCCCTCGCGTTCAATTTCAAGCTGGCGGAGTTTCCGCTCTAGCTCATCTACAGCTTCCGGCACAGAGTCTAACTCGAGTCTCAGCTTCGCTGCCGCCTCATCGATTAAATCAATGGCCTTATCGGGCAGCTGTCGGTCAGCTAAATACCTATGAGATAATTGGGCCGCTGCCACTAAGGCCTCGTCCAAAATTTCAATCTTGTGAAATACTTCGTAGCGCTCCTGCAGACCCCTCAAAATAGAAATGGAATCTTCAACACTAGGCTCGCTGATATACACCGTTTGGAAACGACGCACTAAGGCCTTATCATTTTCAAAGTACTTTTGATACTCATCAAGGGTGGTGGCACCAATAGTTCGTAGCTCTCCCCGGGCCAGAGCCGGCTTAAGAATATTTGCAGCATCCATCGCTCCCTGACCGCCACCTGCTCCGATGAGCGTATGAATCTCGTCAATAAACAAAATGATTTGACCTTCTGAGGCCGATACCTCTTTTATAACCGCTTTCAGTCGTTCCTCAAACTCACCTTTGTATTTGGCACCAGCGATGAGGGAAGCCAGATCCAATGTATAAATTTGCTTAGAAAGCAAATTATCCGGCACATCCTGTTGTACGATCCGCCAGGCAATTCCCTCAACGATCGCCGTTTTTCCAACTCCGGCATCACCCAATAAAATGGGGTTGTTCTTCTTTCGACGCGATAGTATGTGCATGACGCGGCGAATTTCTTCATCGCGACCAATAATAGGATCTAGTTTCCCACTTTCAGCCTGCTCATTGAGATTTATTCCATACTTTTTTAAGGCATTATATTGATTGTCGGCTTGTGGATCGTCTACGCGATTCCCTTTTCTTAAATCTTCCATAGCGAGTTTTACTTTTTTTTCTGTTATGCCCAATTTGCGCAGGAGTTTCCCTCCTTTACCCGCATCGCTCACCAGGGCTAAAAATAGGGTTTCTAGTGCTACATAATCATCGCCCAGGTCCTTCGCGAGTGACTGTGCTTTCTTCAGTGTATCATTCGAGTGACTGGAAAGGTATTGGTTATCTCCGCCCGATACGGTAGGATATCCAGCTAGAAGGGCGTGCACCTCTTTTTGAAGCGTTGCCGGATTGACGTCCGATTTTTGCAACAAAAACTCAATCGTCGAAGCGTCTTGTTGCATAAGCCCATGCAGTAGATGGGGCGTATCCACCACCTGTTGCTCTCGGTCGGAGGCAGCCTGTTGGGCTTTTAGCATGGCCTCCTGAGCATTATGAGTAAATTTATCGTAGTTCATAGTTATTTTATTTACCTGTAGAAAATCAAAATATGCGCCAAGTGAACTATTCGGACAAGTTGACTTTATATATCGGAAAACGACTGTCCGATTGGCAGCGTAGCGCTCTGATTTACAGACAAAAAGACAGAATCTAAAGGTTGAGGTTGAGGTTGAGGTTGAGGTTGAGAAGGTGTACTTCTATTTCCTTAGGCAATCCAAATGGGATAATTCTACGCCTAATAAATTTACTTGCCCTAAAACCCAACCGATAGTTATTAATGTCACCACATGCTGAAAAGCCTATTGTATGATGTTTCCCCTCCTAACTTGGGTTATTCTTCGTTTTAAAGAAAAGGCAGCATAGGGGATTCATTCTTCTTTAAGCTGGGCGTAACCGGCCAGCTCGCGTGAGGGGTATGGAGGGCGCGACCGAAGGAAGCGGTCCCGAGTATCGCCTTTGGCGATCTCGAGGACGGAACCCCGGAGGGGCCCGACCCCGAGGTGTCCGATCTCTATCGGACCCTCGAGGGGCACGCCCAAATACGTTTTAAAAAATTACTCCTCTCCCATATCCGCTAAGAGAACATCAACTGCCTTCTCCAATTGAGCATCTTCACCTGTGGCTTTTTGACCCGGCGGATGATTAACTATATAATCGGGAACGGCCGGATGCATATCCATATTCTTGCCCGTAGCTTTGACGAACCAACCGCGAAACGGCAAGCGAATTAAAGACCCATCGATGAGCCGCGCTCCACCTGTAGAAATTACCGCTCCAAAAGTAGGCTCGCCAATTAGAGGCCCAATTTCCAGCTGCTTATAGGCATGAGAAAAAATCTCGGCGTTGCTATAGCTATTAGAATTACACAAGGCTGCAGACGGTTTGGTCCAGGCCGATAACGGCAATCGCTCACTGAAGGGATAATAGGACCTAAACTTTTCGTGCTCTGCTAAAGAAGCAGCAGCATTTCGAGGAATGGTATAGGCATGCTGTCGTACGTCCAGAACGGCCATCAATAAATCAGTAGTCCATCCTCCTCCATTGTAACGCACATCAATAATAATCCCTTCTTTTCCGTAACCGGCAGCCATCAATTCGCGTTCAAAAACTTCAAAGCTAGGTCTATTCATGCCTTGTATATGGATGTAGCCCAGGCGCCCATTACTATATTTTTCTGTCAACTCGCGTCGCTGGGCCACCCACTCCTTATACAGTAAGGAGCGGACAGAGGATGATGTGCGTAAATAGACATCTCGCTCTTCTCCATCATCATTTTGGACCTTCATCCATATTCGATCCAGCACCTTTTCCTCTAATTGTTCGTATGCGTTTCGCTCTGACGTCCAGGGCTCGCCATCAATTGCAATAATGAGATCACCCGCATTGAGTTGACTTTCAGGTCGATCAGCCGGACTGTTGGGAATAACACGTTGCACTTCCCAGCCGTCATCCGTTGCAATCAGGTCAACGCCCAGCTGTGCGGTCCGTCTGCGCTGCACATCTTCCCGGCTGCCTCCGTAGAGTCCCATGTGAGACGCATTTAATTGTCCCAGCATCTCATTGAACATATCGCGAAAATCTTGGCGCGTACTCGCGTCAACTGCTAATGGCCTATAGATAGATTTGAGCTGCTCTAAATCCTGCCCGTGAAAATTGGGATCATAAAATCGCGCTTGTATTAAACGATAGGCTTCGTCAAACATTTGCGCTTGCTCGGCCTGATAATCGATGCGCATCTTAGCTTGGAAAGGTAAATTTTCTGGCTTTTTCTTTCCGTCTGCCAAACGCTGCAGCTTACCCCGCTTTGTAAAGTGGAGATACTTCCCATCGGAGCTGCGCTTCAGTCTGCCCAGACCCTTCGCGGAAATCAGCTCTTTGGCATCTGACCCATCCCACTTAATTTTCATCAATTGTTGATTTTCGCCATCGCTTTTTACAAAGTAAATGTGCTCACTCTTATGGTCGAACAATACTCGGCTTTCCGAACCGCTGTAACGGGTCACCTGCGACAACCGGCGATAGATGTTGTCTTCATCAATGTGCACGGTCACCGTTGATGAAGTGTCGGCCGTCCATGAAAGTCGTTGCTTTAGCGGTTCCGGCATATCCTCGTATTCTTCCCAGTCTTTAGTATTCCGCAGATAATCTTCGGTCTGCAGCCACGCCATCCAAACATCCACATCGCCATTATTGCGCTCCGACATGAAAGCGAGTTTTTTACCATCCGGGCTCCAAACAGGACTACCGTCTCGTCGTGGATGCATACTCACATTAATGGGCTCGTCTTCCGGGTCCAGCGAACGAATAAATACATCGCGATTGAAATTCAGGTTTGATTGCTCGTAGGCGATCCATTTCCCGTCGGGACTCCATTCGATGCCACTGGGGGTCGACCATCCAGTCCACAGCACATCCCATTTACCCAGCTCACCCAGCGTATCGATATCGGCCGTTTCCAGTTTCGAACCTTCAGACGCAACCACTATTTGGTCACAGTCGGGCGAAAGCGAATAGTCTGTAATCATAGCTTCCCGGCTGATCCATGGACTTACGTGCAATGAAAAAGTCCAATACAAATCATTCAAATCTTCATCCTGACTATCTAACAAATACAGTTCCTCCTTACCCGAACGATCACTCATAAATACCAGTGTAGAATCATTGAGCCATTGCGGCTGTTGATCCCTTGCCGGATGATCTGTAAGACGAACGGTACGCGAATTTTCCTTATCATTTTTCATGAGAAACAGTTCGCCCCGCACTTCGAATGCAATGTATTTCCCATCTGGAGAAACGGCATAATCACCGGCACCCGAGGAATTCGTTTTCACCTCCTCCGGATAAAAGGTATAATCGGCCGGAACAGCGAGAGGAACCTCCACAGGCTCCGCTCCTCGCTTTAAAGTATATAGCTTTCCAAGTCGCTCAAAAATCAGCGTCTTACCATCTCGACTTACATCAAAATAGGTCGGCCCCATCTGCTCATAGTCCGTCAATGCCGTCCAGTATTCACCAGGGCCATCTTCTGAAAAGCCAGTTGTGAAAATATTATAGGCTCCCGATCGAGCGCTCAAGACAAAAACCTCCTGTTCAGAAAAGCGCGCCATAATATCCTGAGAGGTGTCGGCCGCTAAGGGCTCGTATGTTTCACCCTCCCGGTCGACCCACCAAATATTCTGTCTGGCCGATCCTTGATATGCTTCTCTAGTGCTTCTGCAATAGCCTTTGACAACTGCCCAGTATCGATCATTATAAGATGGTTCAGCAATCAATCCCAAGGCATCCAGGGCACGATTGGGGGTAGCTATCTCCTCGCTAAAACTATAGATTTCTGATTCTCGTTCCAGTTGTTTGAAGGTGCGCCCAGAACTAAAGACCAAACGGCCATCGGGGCGCCAGGCTGGATACTGGTCACCGCCCGAATAGTATGTATGTCGTTGAATTTTTCCAGAGCCCAAAGCGCAGGTAAAAATATCATCTCGTCCGTAGCGGTTCGATTGGAAAGCAATCTGACTTCCATCCCGACTCCAACGCGGATGGCTATCGTAGGCCTCGTGAACGGTTATACGCCGGGCGGCAGTTCCGTCCATGTCCGAAATCCAGATATCCCCCTGATAGCTAAACGCAATTTGACTTCCATCGGGATGAATGGATGGGAACCGCGCCAATAACTGAGCGTCCATGCTGTGTCCCATTCCCAAAAGAAAAGTAATTACCAATACGAGTCGACTCATTCTCATTATATTTTTTTTCTGTAATATAAAAAGAAAAAAGCGGTGCTCATAGGGTAAAAAAAAGCACCCGCTAATGGGGAAATTAGCAGGTGCAGCAAATAAATAAAAATTAAAAAAATTATTAAATCAATAAGTGTATAGTCAGTTATTTAATGTCTACTTCAAATATAGAACCGCTTTACCCCTAGTTTTTTGCAAATATTGCTTCTAACACATATATTTTTCGCTAATATCAATAATGAGGATTTGGGCGCTCCGCCTCTTAGGGAGGCGGCGGGCTGTGCGTGGGTTCCGTCCTCGAGGACGCCGCAGGCGTCCCTCGGGACCCGCCCTTGCCCTGGCAGCCACTACCATCCCTAGCGCAAAATATAGATAGCAAACCTTCGCTGTAAGACCACTTTCTACTTTGGGGTAATTTTATAACAGTTGAGACCTTCTACCAGTAGACTCAAAGGAATGATTACATCGCCCCCATTGATTCAGCCGGATACAACTGCATCGGGCTTACATCAACAACAGGTCAGTGGTACTTTTAATCTGACTCTTGCCTACCGGAAACTCGTATTGTCAGAGCACAATACAGCACGGGAAATCTTAGCAAAATATCATCCTATCGCTTACGCAAAAGAGGGAATGTACACTTATTCAATAACTTGAGACCTACGACAAAAGCACCCTACACAGATCAAAATGGAGCATTGAGGAGATAAAAATTACCTACATAAAGGACATAGGCATATAAAAACAGTCATTCATATTACATTTAGACATGCTTCTGTAAAAAAAAGCCAGACTAAAATCGAAAGATTCTGAAAATATATCATTATATTAATTTTAATTTTTTTTAACCTTTAATTGTTGAATGATGAAACCACTATTTAGCCTATTCTTAGTACTATTTTTATTCAGTTGTGGATCTCAGGACTCCTCATCCGTTCAAAAGGAAAAGGAGGCCACTCCGGAGCCGGAGGTCAGTGTGGGGAATTCCTGTCTTGCCGATTTAGTGGAAAGCAATGAAATTGAAAAAATGATCAGCATCGATCAGGTCGCTGAATTGGCAGCGATTACGGTAGATGAAGTTGAGATGGAGGACAATAAATCCAGCACCGCTAAATATTCAACGATAAAATATAGTTGGGAGCCGGAAGAAGAACGCACATTTACTTTGGAAATGAAAGTTGGAGACCGAACGATCTCTCAAAGCGCACCCTTGAAGAATAGCATAGATGTCGGAATGATAGAAATTGTTGAGGCTGTTGGGGACCGAACTCCACTAGAAATATTTGATTTAACCTATGGCCCAAAAACTCAAGCACAAAAACAAAAGGATAAAGCTGCTGTCGATAGAGCCCAAGAATCTTCAGGTCAGGTAGATGAAAGTTCAGCAGATGTTATCAAAGCCATGGTGGATAAAATCAATTATACAAAAGTAGAAGATACAGGAACACGTGCTTATGGTTCGGTGCAGAAAGTCAGTGGTCTGGTCTTTTACAACCTATATGTATTGCATGGGAATACAATGTTTGAGGTGACTACAGATGTATCTGATTATTCCGAAGAAGATGTCCTCATGGCTAAGTTGGTAGCACAACAGATTGTGGCGAATTGTGAGTAGATATTTATGAGTTTGTAGTTCTGGAATGATAAGCCTTGTTCAAAAATGCCTTTTCAGCAATTAGTTGAATGTTAAAAGAAGCTTTTATGTGTGCGGTGTTCAAACAAAATCAAAAGTGATCCTACATGTAGAATACACCACATCCTTTCATTTTTAACTCAGGAATCGCGTTCATCCCCGGGCTATTAGCGCTCGCGGTTATTTTCTTTTTGGCTGCCTTGAACTTGATGATATGACTGCTGAAAGTAGGTTTTGGCAGTCTTTAGTCAGCAGTTTGATTGTATTGGGCAGTATTATTGGGGGCGTTCGGGGTGTAAAGTATATGCTTCCCGAATGGGTCAGGCCGGCTTAATGGACAATTAGCAAAGAAATTCTTTTATTTTTTGTTGTATTTTTGAGGTTCATTAGAAAAGAAATTGAAGTGATGAAAAATATTTTTGTATACGCATTATTCCTGGTTCTTGCGGTTTCTATCTCCGCACAAGAAGCTGTCAAATACCCACTGCTGGAGCATTTCACCAATACGCGCTGTCCCATTTGCGGAGCAAGAAATCCAGATTTTCATGAATCCCGCGCCAATTATGGAAGTGATGTACTACATATAAGTTATCACCCATCGGCTCCTTACCCCAATTGTGTATTGCATCAACATAACCCTGAAGGTAATAGCAGTCGTTTCGATTACTACAGGCCCCCGGGCACACCCACTGTCTATCTCGACGGTAAGATTCAGTCGGGAAGCAATATGCTAAGGCCCTCAGATGTAGATGCAGCTTTACAGTCAAGATCGTTTTTCGAGATCAGTGTTAATCAAACACTAAATAATGGAAAACTCAGTGCGGAAATTGAGATTATTACCCGAGGTGAAGTTCCCGCTGGATCCTCTTATCGCCTTTATGTGGCGGCTGTAGAAGAAGAGCTCGAATACAATGCTCCGAATGGAGAGTCTACACATTATAATGTATTTCGAGCATTTCTTTCTGATCGTGAAGGAGAAACCTTTAGTCCCCCTGCGAATGGGAATACAACGGTCTGGACAGGAGAAGTTGATATACACCCTGAATGGGTACAAGAGGAAATGTACATTTTAGCATTTATCGAAAACCTTAGTGATGAAGTGATTGAAAACGCGGGTAACAGCTTGCAGACAACCACCTCGGTCGAAAACGTTGACGCCTCCGAAAGCATTTCCCTTTTCCCAAACCCTACTTCTGATCGAATACAGGTTTCAGGGATAAATGTCCAGCAATGGAAGTTGTTTTCTATTATGGGGACAATTCGAGCTGAGGGCGGACCCTTAGAAAACCAGTCGATTCTACTAGGGGGTCAACCAGCGGGTCCTTATATTCTACGCTTACAAAGCATACAAGGTGATTGGAGCACCTTCAAAGTAGTGAAAACAGAGTAGGGCCATAACAGCCTTTCAATCTAGAATCAATGGAGGTGCTAAAAGCGCAAGCCTGAAATCATCCGGCTGGTTGAACTGCTTTTTAAACCACTTACCAGGTAAGATTAACACCGGCGATGATTTGTCGAAACCCACCCGGGAAAATGCCCGATGTAAATCGATTGAGCCGAGATGCGCGAAATACTTGATTACCTATGTTTTTCCCGTTCAAGAACACTTGCACTTGCGGGCCAGCTTTTAGCTTCCAATTATAATTGATGTAGGCATCCACTGTTGTGAAGGCATCCAATTTTCCAATGGCTCCATCTGAAGATTCTGCATCAAAATTGGCGAATGAAGTATATTGCTCGCCTACTCGATGCATTAAGCCGCCAAACGAAAACCCTTTAAATTCATAAGTAAATCCGACCGTCAAATTTACTTGTGGTGTATATGGCAACTCATAATCTTCGAGCTGACCGGAGTCAAAATTGAATTCTACCCGATCTATATCTTCAAACTGATCGATAGGGAAGCCGGGTTCAAACCATAATACAGGATCACCTACCTCATTATTTATAAAAAGATTATAAGCTCCAGGCGCGGCTTCATATTTTTCAGAAAATTCCTGGATAGTAGCTGGATTATGAATAATTTGAGAAAATAAATCTCGATCTACTAAGGTTCCACCCTGTATCTCAGATTGCAGAAAAGTAGCATTCAACTCTACGTTGAGGTAGTGATTTTTCTTTTTTACAACCGGCAGACCCAGAGCAACTTCTATTCCACGCGTTCGTATAGTACCTCGCTTTTCGAAAACTTCATTTCGACCTGCAGCATAAAAATTCTCGATGCGGGTTTGAAAACCTGTAATCTGACCATTTAGAATATTGGGAATCAAGTCACCCTTCCAGCCTATTTCTGCGTTAACACTTAGTTCTGGCTCAATATTGATGGACTCTCCCTCCAGTGGGTTGACAATAATGCCATTGCGCTCCACGAGAAAGCCAAAGACTTTCGATGGCGCGATAAACCCGCGGTATAAACTTCCATAGACTTCACTGCTTCCAAAATCATAATTAAAACTAAGACCCGGCTGACTTACCCAATATGTATTTTGCTCCTTTGGCCCTCCGGACTCAGTGAGATTGGGATTCTGAGCCGCAGCTTTGCGGTCTTGTCTAAACATACTTACACGTTCTAATCGGTAAATGGGAACCAATGTGAAATTCCCAATATGGAAAGCAAACCGTGCATAAGCATTAGTAGCCCAGACCTGATAATATAAATCGCGATCGATACGACCACTGCGAGCCCATCTAGAGCTATCTGCCCGTAAGAGTTTATCGGAAAAGGTTTCAAAGTGGGTGTTAAAACCCAGTTCTCCCTTGTGTGTATAGTCTCCCGCTTCCCAATCAAAATTGATGGTTTCTTTTAGTCCCACGACATTAAAAGCCCAGCGGCTATCTGTCGTGCTTTCCCTACCGTCCACTACGCGGCCCACTCTCACATAATCATTAGAATCTGCGGGTTGATTTTCTAGATACCCATACCTATTGTTGAAAATATCTTCTCCAACATAAGAACGCAGTTGATCTGCTTGAACAAGATCTGTCACCTGTCGCCACCAATCCCGTTCAAAGGATGAACTATATAGTTTGCTTTTTACGGTAATACCTTCATCAGAAACATATTTATGAATTACATCTAGCCCTAACCGCTGCATAGTAAATTGATCCGCATCAAACGGATTTTGTAAAGGGTCGATTCCAAAGGTAAAAGGCGTGATCGAAGAAAGGGAAGCTTGATTATCCTCTATTTGACCGCCAACTTTGAAATACAGGGATTGCTGATCATTTAATTCAGCAAATATTTTAGCATTGAGATTAAACATCTCTACTGATGAGTTTTGACGAAAACCATTAAATCTTTTATACACGCCTTCGACCAGTACCCCTAGTTTATTCCAGGTTCCACCATAGGACATTAGACCGGTCATATAATTGCGTTGCCCTCCAACCAATCGAACTCGAGCCTGGGGCTTTTGAGGAGGTGTAGCTGTGATGAAGTTGACAGCACCAAACATATTATTGGGACCATAGCGAAGCATATCTGCTCCCTTATACACCTCCACCGACTGGACCCGGTCGCTCACAGCGTTGTAATAGGCACCAGGGGCCACATAAGGGGCGGGCGCTGCCGGACTTCCGTCTTCCAATAATAAAATCTTTTTAGATCGTCGGCCCCAACTTCCTCGAATACTAATGTTGGGTCGGTTGCCTAAACCCATATCACCCACCATATTCACGCCGGGAATAGTTCGTATCAATTCACCTGTTTCAAGTGCATTTCGATTAGCCACCTTGGTCGGAGATAGTCTATAATTAGACCCGACAAACCCTTCCTTATAGGACGTCAGATTGGATCGTACTATGATTTCTTCCAAACTTGTGGAAAGCTCATCCATTTCAAAAGTCAGGGAAGAATCTATAGTGGATATATGCACTGTGTCCGGTCGATAACTTAAATAGCTCGCTATGATATACTCACTATTTTCTGTTGGTGTTATTTCAAAATAGCCTTGCGTGTTACTAACATCTGACACCCCATCGTTGGTATAGATAAGGACGCCTGTCAATGGTTGTTGGGAGGAGGCCTCCAGAACTTGCCCCTGCACTGATTTTTGAGCATGGCTTATTTCAGCGTAAAAAATAAAAATTAAAAGGAATGGGGATAGTAGTAAAATATAATTCCTCATCACTACCTAGTTTTAAAAAATAATCCTAAAATTATGATATATAGCTTAAAACCCACAATTAATTAGGCTCCATCTCAGACCTTTCCCATTGAAAGGTCTCCAGAATGTGTCCCATATCCCGCTTTATAAACTCACTGATGGGACCAAGGGAATCCGGGTCATTTTGTGTGTCGTAGTACAAGGCCATTTTGAAAAAATGTTGGCTGGTGTCACTTAAAAAAAACTGCATAGGAGAAGCTGCCGGACCTGAAAAATCAAACACAATCCCACTGACTCCTTGCGGGTTTTCAAAACGATACTCTTCCATGTAATCCGACCGGCGGTTAATTTGATCTACGATGTCAAAAGCATCTGACTTATACTGATCAAATGATGATTGACCAGTTAGAGGAGCATAACTACAATACAACTGAGCTTGAAACATGGGGTATTTGATATTGAACCAGCAATCATGGATTGGATTCATCTCCATATATTTTGAGTCGCGCCCAATTTCCGTGTAGGTAGGATATTCAAAGGTAAAAGGACATTTTTTAGATTGGAAAACATCGTATCCACCTTGGGGGTATTCGATTTTGGGAAACATTCTTGGCTTTGGTGTCGAATTCTCGCTAGAGCACGACCATATAAGAATAGTAAAACAAGCAAATAGAATCAGGTTTTTCATTGCGGTAATATCATCTTTATTTTTTCAATTCGACGTTTGGAAACAGCAACGACCTGAAAACTAAATCGTCCTACTTTGACCTCCTGACCAATCATAGGCATTCTACCTGTCAATTCTAGAAATAGTCCTGCTATAGAGTCCGCATCTCCTTTTATAGAATCAAATACATCAATGGGGAGTCCGGTAATGCGGCAGACATCATTGAGCATGGACTTTCCATCAAAAATAAATTCATTAGGGTTTAACTGCACATAATCCACTTCCCGTTCCTGATCAAATTCATCTTTTATATCGCCGATAACCTCCTCCATCACATCTTCAAGAGTAACGATTCCCGCGGATCCTCCAAACTCATCTACAACAATACCCATGTGCAGGTGTTTTTGTTGAAATTCTTTTAGGAGCTCATTAATGCGCTTATTTTCCGGTACATATAAAATCTCGTCTTGCAGATGCTTTGTCCAGTCATATTCTTTTCCTTGATCTAAGTTACCCAACAGATCTTTAACGTAAAGAATGCCTACTACATTATCAAAATCATTATCGTACACTGGCAACCTAGAGTATCCCGAGTCTTTTATCGTTTGCAATACTTCTTGATATGGGGCCTCGACGTCAAGTGCTACCACATCGACTCGTGAGCACATAATTTGTTTGACAGTTACATCACCAAACTTCATGATACTTTTCAAAATATCAATTTCATGAGCTGTATGCTTGTCTTGGGTTACTGTAAGTTCTATGGCGCGATCAATTTCATCCCGGTTTACGTCCTTTTTGAAGGCGTTCCCCAGCTTAGCCTCCAGAGATTTCGACATGGCAACCAAGGCATTACTAATAGGCGATATCAGACGGTCGAGAATACCAATGGGGCGGGACATCAGACGAGCGAATGTCAAGCCATTTACATTGGCATATACTTTGGGTGTTACTTCGCCAAAAAGAACTAAAATAAAGGTAACCAAGCCAACAGTAAGTATAAAATTGAGAACACGAGCAAGTGCTAACTCAGAAATAAGCTGTGGACCAATACTGAGCAATTCTTGCGCCCACACCGTAAAGGTTTCTTCGGACATCCAGGTCCAAATCAGGTAATCCGATACAATTACGATCGCGATATTTATAAAGTTATTTGCAATAAGTATGGTGGCTAAAAGGCGACGAGGTCTGTCTAGCAGTTGTAAGATCCTCATACTAGAAGGCTGGTCTTCCTCACCTAGATTTTGTCGATCATTGCGATCTAGAGAAAAGAAAGCTACTTCAGAACCTGAAATCAAGGCTGAACTTACGATCAAAATCAGTAAAAATACAAGCCCCCATAAGCCAGTTTGTCCAGACGTACTGATCAAAAAAAGACTCATAAAAAGCAGTTCCTTCTGTTCACCTGTCGGCGGTTCATCTCCGTCCAAAGTCTATTGATTTAATCTCAAATACGGTCTATACTCAGTCGTGCACATTAGCTATCAACGCTAGGATCTTTTTCTTGCATGGCTCCTTCGGAGCGATCCAAGCGTCTAAAGTAATTAGCGCGCACTTCTGATATCCGTCTTTCCTGACCATCTGCATCTTTATAGTTACGGTGAATTAACTTCCCCTCTACAAAGACCAAACTTCCCTTTTTCAATTGCTTCTCTGCTCTTCGGGCAATTGCCTCCCAAAAAACAATCTCATGCCATTCTGTTTTTTCCTGCCATTCTCCACGTCGGTCTTTAAAGTTATCATGAGTGGCCAAAGAAACTCGACCCAACAAACTACCACTTTCTAGTTCTTTTAGTTCTATGTCTTTGCCTAAATTCCCTATGAGCGTTACGCGATTAACCATGCAAAAATCCTTATGAAAGCAATGAATGACAAAGATAGGTAATTTAGGGGAGTCTAGCTGAACCTATGTAGTTTCATTCCGATGAAAAAACTAAGCCGCTGACTATCATAATGCACTGCCATAAAAGTAGGGATGACCATTTGATCTTATACCATCGCTTAAACAACGAAAAACCTATAGGGTATGAAATAATTAAGGAAAAACCCGCAAGCTTCCATGCATAGAGGAACAGAAAACGATAGCCCTGCAATGATCAATAAAATATATCGCCTCATCCAGCAAAACCAATAAGTAACCCCTTGCTCAATTACCAAAAGAAAAGAAAATAGACTTAAAGCAGGGTTCCTTGCTTTTTATTAATAAATGCTCTTACGACTTTCGGAAAACCATAATCGGATAGCTTGGGCTCCGCTACCCACATTTCATCTGCTTTCTCTGTGCGCCCATTCTTCATTTTACAGTTATAAAAATAGGCGTGAATGTATCGGTGACTTAGCGTTTGGGTTTGATGGCTTAAAAATTCCAGACTTATCGAATTTGCGTTGACGTTCAGCAACTTACTTAACTCGCTAATCTCAGGTGGGTGACCGTTTTTTGTTTCTAGCATGGGAAACTGAAAAAGCCCTTTCCAGATATCCTCTGCTCGGCGCTTCTCAAGTAGGAGTTTCCCGTTTTCATGTACAATATAAAAGTGAAAGTAACGGTGGGTTTTGGGTTTAGCCTTATGTTTTACGGGCAAGTTGTGAACTTGATTATTAGCATAAGCCTTGCACTTAAACTGAAGTGGGCAGTCCTTACAAAGAGGTGATTTGGGCTTACAAACTGTGGCACCAAAATCCATTAGTGCTTGATTGAAACCGCCAGTTCTTTCCTTTGGAATAGCCTCAGACAAAAACTCAAGGACCTGCTTTTTACCTTGAGAGCCGTTTATCGGTGTTTCATTCCCTTCAAACCGCATGACCAAGCGCAGGCTGTTACCATCTACTACCGGCGTTGGCAGACCAAAAGCAAATGACCCAATCGCTGAAGCAGTGTAAGGCCCAACACCTTTTAAGGCAAGTAAATCATTATAGGTGGAAGGGAAGTCACCTCCTAATGTGACACTAATATGCTTAGCGGTCTCATGAAGATTTCTCGCCCTGCTGTAATATCCGAGCCCCTCCCACATTTGAAGAACTGTATCTTGCTTAGCCTCAGCTAAATCATGAACGGTAGGAAACTTATCTATAAATTTCAAATAATAAGACCGTCCCTGCTCGACACGGGTTTGCTGTAAAATAATCTCAGATAACCATATTTTATAAGGGTCTTGTTCAGATTTCCAAGGCATTTCTCGATCGTTCTCTTCATCATGCCATTGCAGCAACTTTTCGCGAAAAGCTAAGCTTCTTCTCATAAGCCAAAAATAAAAAAGGGAATATGGCAGTCCATATTCCCTTCTTAAAAAATGAGATTTATAATTATGAGGCTTTACTGTTCACTCTATTATCATATAGTGTAGAATAGCGAGCAGCAATTTTACCTTTCAGTTCTTTTCTAGCAAAGAATATTCGACTTTTCACCGTACCCAGAGGCAATTCCAATTCATCTGCAATTTCTTGGTATTTATACCCTTCATAATGCATCATAAAAGGAATTCTTGTGGAATCATCCAATTCCTCTATCATAGCAGTAAGTTCATACGTCATGATGGATGATTCTGCTTTATTATTGATAGTAACACTACCACTATTTATATAGTAATTGTTATCTGTCGTATCAATAATTGTGTTCGCCTTTTTCTTTTTGCGATAGTTATTGATAAAGATGTTTTTCATTATAGTAAACATCCAAGCTTTAAAGTTTGTCCCATCTCTAAATTTATCGCGATTTGTTATAGCTCGGTACGCCGTCTCTTGAAAAAGATCTTTAGAAGCATCTGCACTTTTCGTTAAATTATAAGCGAAAGAATACAGTACTTGCGAAAGATCGTCAATCATTCCATGAAATTTCTCAGCAGTCATATCTCTTTTTTTGTTCTATTGCAAATATACAGTTTTGTTTAACTCTTGTCAAGGGCAAACCTAAACAAAATTCAGAAAAAAGCTCTGCTCCAAATGTATTGCTTTTTAAATAATTTATTAATTGCTCATTATTAGCTTTATACATATTTTTGTAGATAAATATAAAAGAAAATATTTTCAATAATTTTTGAAAATTGTTTCTCAAAGGGGTAATATTGGCTATCGTTGAGCCCGAAAAACAAGAAAGGCTGCCACTCCGGCAAATAAAATATTAGGAAACCACACTCCTAAAATAGCGGAGGTTTCCTGGTTGGTTGCAAATGCAATAGAAAATCTAGATAAAAATACGAAGCTGGCTCCCAGAGCTATGCCTACAGCTAGATGGACACCTGCGCCTCCTCTTTCTTTTCTCGAAGCCACTGCCATCCCAATAATAGTGAGGATAATAATTGTAACCGCATCTGCTGTGCGCCTTTGAAACTCAACCTCATATATTTTCAAACCTGACCTACCTCTGCTTCTCTGATCTCGAATATAGTCCAACAATTGCGGAGAGGTCAATTGGTCGCGATCGTGCTTAAATTCTTCAAAGTCCGAAGGATATAAATTCAAGCTTATGCTTCTTACGCTATCTGGAAATTTAAATAACTGCTCGCTGCCTTCAGCGTATTCGTGCTCAACAAATTCACGAATTTCCCAGGTATTGGGTGGGCCCACCCATTTCATACTCTTAATATCCGTGACTTTTTTGATCTTTCCTTTTGCAAACTCCTCTATTCGAATATCTCGTGCTGAAGTATCAGTCTTCCTGTAATACCGTATGAAAATCTTGGAATTCTTATCCAGCATAAAATGAACATTCCTCGTTCTCCCTTTATCAGCTCCGTCTCGCAGTTGGCTATACTCAAAATCAAATTTCGCTTTATTCGCTTTTGGTATGATGTAATGCCCACCAAAAAAATAAATAGTAGCTATGAACAAGGCCCCCGCAAGATAAGGAACCAATAGACGTTCAAAACTTATGCCGGCATTTAGCAAAGCGATAAATTCAGAATCACTTGCCAGACGTGAAGTGAAAAATATAACTGCAATTAAACTAAAAAGGGGCCAAAGCAAACCATTAATGTAAGGGATGTAGTTCAGGTAATAGGTGAAAATTATCTGATTCCATGAGGCTTCAGAATTCAAAATCTTTTCAGACTTCTCCGCAAAATCAATTACTATAGCAATTAGTGTAAATAGCAAGGCTGTATAAAAAAATGCTACTAGAAACTTACCAATAATATATCGATCTAGTCTTTTCATAGTCGATTACTGATCCGTGGCAAAAGGGCTTCTTTCCATTCTGAAAAATCTCCTGCCAGAATGTGTTGGCGCGCATCCCTTACCAATTGTAAGAAAAAAGCCAAGTTGTGAACGCTGGTAATTTGAGGCCCAAGCGCCTCCCTTGCAGCAAATAAGTGCCTCACATATGCTTTAGTAAATTTTTGACTGTACTCGGATTGGCTTTCGGTGTCTAAAGGGCTAAAATCTGTCTCCCACTTTTTATTCTTAATGTTGATAATACCCTCATAGGTATAGATCATACCATGTCTCGCGTTCCGAGTTGGAAGGACACAATCAAACATATCTACTCCACGACTAATGCATTCAATTAAATTTACCGGCGTTCCCACTCCCATTAAATAACGAGCGCTCTCTGCCGGCAAAATATCGCAGCAGAGTTCTGTCATAGCGTACATATCTTCATGAGGCTCACCAACGGACAAGCCTCCAATAGCATTGATTTGAGCACCTTGCTCAGCTACAAAATGTGCCGATGCTTTACGTAAGTCTGTAAACGTGCTTCCCTGTACAATTGGAGCGAGGATTTGCTTATAGTTATAAGGAGATGAGTGCTTCTCAAATTCAGTAAGACATCGCTCCCACCAACGATGAGTCAGCTCCATACTCTCTTTTGCGTAATCAAAGGTACAGGGATGAGGAGGACATTCATCAAAAGCCATCATAATATCTGCCCCAATTATGCGCTGTATTTCAATAGCGCGCTCGGGACTAAAGAAATGCCGGGATCCATCGATATGAGACTGAAACTCTACTCCCTTTTCTGTAATTTTTCTCCGCTTACTCAGAGAGTAGACCTGGTATCCCCCACTATCTGTAAGCATAGGTCGATCCCAACCCATAAATTTCCGCAGTCCACCGGCACTTTTAAGTATGTCAAGACCTGGTCGTAGATATAAATGGTAGGTATTTCCCAAAATAATGGGAGCTTTGATTTTTTCGCTAAGATCCGATTGAAAGACTGTCTTCACGGTACCCACAGTTCCAACAGGCATAAAAACAGGCGTCTCCACACGGCCAGAAGTCAGCTCTAAAACCCCTGCACGGGCCTGACTTCTTCCATCTTCTTTTTCTAAGGTAAAACTCATTTAACAAAGGTAAGTAAAGTCGTTCAGTTACATCTTGGAATGGGAGCTCCTATTCTGAACGTAGATATCTTTAGAAAGATTGGGTGAATCTTTTATGGTTGTACAGCAAATCATCACCTCCGCTCATCTGCGTATAAACGTAAAACTACTGCAAACATAAGGCTAAAGGCTAAAATAGAAGAGCCTCCGTAACTCACGAAGGGTAAGGGGATACCAATTACAGGCAATAAACCCATCGTCATGCCAATATTTACCATCACGTGAAAAAAGAAAACGGAGGCCACTCCGTAGGCGTAATACATACCGAAAGGCGTCTTCATTCGCTCTGCTAAATGTAACACTCTAAAAATTAAGCCAAAACACAAGCCAATCACTATGATTCCCCCAATAAAACCGAACTCTTCGCCTATTGTTGAAAAAATGAAATCAGTAGACTGCTCTGGAACGTAATCTAATTGCGTCATGGCTCCATTTAAGTATCCTTTGCCACTCAATCCTCCGGACCCTATAGCCATCTGGGATTGTATTAAATTATACAGTGACCCCTGGGGATCTGCATCTTCAGGATTAAGCCATGCATTAATCCTTTCCTTTTGATGGGGTTTGAGCACTTTTTGAAAAACCACACCTGTAACTACGGAAGCACTCAGCAGACTAATTAAGGCTATAACAATAATAGCAGATGTTTGCCATTGATTCTGACGTATGGAAGCGGAAAATAATAGTGCTAACAAAATAACTCCTGGAATGAGGGACCACCAGGATGCGGTCTGATATAAAAAAAGACCTGAAAAACTCATAACACCCAAAGCAGCCAATATCCATGAGGATCTATCTTTTTGATTATACGCCATTAAAAAAACGGCGACTGCAATTAAAATAAATGAAACAGTGGGAAGCGGGTATTGTAGAGAAAAAATCAAGGTCAAAAAAAGGATAATGGCATATAGATAATAAATTTTACTTAAACCTGCTCGCAAAAGGACGATGAAGAGAACCGAAAACACCATGGCACTGCCAGCATCTGGCTGGAGTAAAATGAGCGCCATAGGCGTAATAATAATAGCCATGCTCAATGCCCGATCGGACAAGCGTTTGAGTGCCGTTGTATAGTGTGCTAAAAAAGAAGCTAGCGCCAATGCCGTCCCAAATTTTACAAACTCTGAGGGCTGTATTGTAAAGCCTCCAATTATAAACCAGGAAGTACTACCCTTGACAGTATGCCCAAATAAAACGACAGCTATCAAACTCAACAGCCCTATGAAATATATAGGATAGGCCAGGCTATCCCAAATCTTGCGATCTAAAAAGAAAACTAATAAAAAAATAAAAGCACCTAGAATTAGAAAAAAACTTTGCTTTTGATAATGAGTGACCCAAGGTAGTTGGAAGAGGTGTCCTGCGTCCGGATACTCAACCGCATAATTCATAATAACACCTATCAAAGCAAGTGCTAAAAGGAGAAAAAGAGTGATTTTATCAAAACCTCGCTCTCGGCTAACAGATCGCATTAGTGACGTAATTTAAAATAATCCTCATACGTAATCACATCTTTAATTTCCAAAGCAGATGGAAACTCTTTTCTGATCTCATATAAAATAGGTTTTAACCGGAGCTGTTGTATACAAACACCTGTTTTTAACTTATAAAGAGGGCTGTCATACTCCCAATCATATTGCATTTCTGGATAGGCATTTCGGAATTTGTCAATAGCCTGATTTAAGGATCGACGATCATTCATTCCAACAATGAGAATTCGCCAGACTTTGAGTTCCTTTTCCTTACGCTGTTGGGTTTTCCAGTATTGCATCTGTTCACTCACCTCCTCATCCATAATAATTACAGACAAATCTACTGATCCAGCATAATCTTGACTCCACAGTGAGCACGATATTAAAAATAAAAGGAAGGTGTATAAAATAATACGCATACTCAAAGATAACTAAACAAAAAATATAACAGAAAGACTAAACTTCATCCTACTCCACCATTACTAGCAATCCAAAAAAAATACTCAATTTGCCCAGCTTTTATTCTTGATGAGTAACTTCTTTTGTTTATTGAATGGAGCGAAATTACCACGACTTAATTACACTAAACTATGCTTTCCCACAAAGCGAATTAAAATTGGTAATTATCCTTTATCAATACCGGAGCGCCTGAACCGGATTTACTTGCCAAGTTTGGGTTAAATACCGTAGATGAAAGCGGCGCTTCGATCTACAAGGTGTTTAGGTAGAAAAACAGATTGACAAAAAAGATGAGGGTGCTTGCCAACATAGGCAAGTGAAACCAGAACAAAGCCCGGGAATTTTCTGAAAGTTAATAGGGTCTTAACTTAAGATCAAACAAATAATAAAGATGATAAATAATCTTTTGATCTGCCTATTAGACTGGCATCCGAAATCCGAACATCCAAATAGAAGGCGCTCATTGCTTTTAGTCCGATCGTCTAATAAATTAAGTGTGTGAAGAAATTAAATGCCCAAATAGCCAACAAATCACCGCAAAATACCCTACCTGACCTGAATCATCTCTAATTTTGCAATCAGTAGTTCAAGGGAGCCTGGTTTTTCTATAGTGATTAAAAAAGTATCAATCGATAAGGCACGCGACTCCCTATCGATTGATACAACTGGTCAGTACGTTGAAAACCTTAGGCAGCCTTCTTTTTAGGGCTAATCTTAAGGAATTCGCTAGTCAACACTTCGGTCACGTACACTTTTTGACCTTCGGCATTTTCATAGGACCTCGACTTCAACTTACCGTGGATGACTACCTGTTCTCCTTTGTGAAGGATTTCATTCATCACCTCAGCGAGTTTACCCCAGACAACAATATTGTGCCATTCTGTCTTTTCCTGACGCTCCCCGTTCTTATCTGTATAATAATCACTGGTTGCCAAAGAAAATCGACACATGGTGTTGCCACTGTCAAAAGTTTTCAATTCCGGGTCTTGTCCAAGACGTCCGATTAACTGTACTTGATTGTTCAAGCTTTTCATAACTCTACGTTTTGTGTCCGTACTTGTTGGTAATATTGCGGCACGGACGGTAAAAAAATAATTATGTCGATCGACAATACAAATATGAATCATCCGTGCTGCACAAGTCGTAACTTAAACACTTGTAGACGTTTGTATACGTTTGTACATGAATAGAGTGATTACAAAAAACAGATAGTTGGACTTTATAGGCTCCTCATCCACTGGGTGAAGGAGTCCAAAGACAGCACATAAAGTGAAGCCTTGCAAGTTTCTTAGCTGGAATTTAGTCGGAATTTAAGCCAAAATAAAAGACCTAGCTTCTAATCCTCCTCATCATCATTGTCGTCATCGCTCTCCTCCGTGTCGGGATCGATATAATCCAGCTCTTCATAGCGATCTTCATAGACATCCTGACGCTCTTCCTTGAGCAGACCGTCATCGTCAAAATCATCGTCGTCCTCCACAATTTGCCGCGCTTCGGCGATGGTCATGCGCACCAGATAATATTTATCATCCGTCTCAAAAGGTAGCGCACTGACTTTGGCCCCGCGGGCATCCGTAAATTGGATGAGCTTTTTGTGGTATCCGTGCGGATAGTTGATCTTGATCTGCTCCTGGATTTCAGTGGGTAGCTTTTCGTAGTCTTTGATGATGCGAGGTTTACCGTCCATAATTACAATTGGTGGTTTAGAGTTTCTCAATAATAAGTAATACCCTACACATTTTTGTTACTACAGCTAGAAAATATTTTCAATTGCCAAATACTCATAAAATACCCGACTTTTACCTCTCATTATTAGCATACTTTTTATGTTTTTTTGGCCGTGCCCAGCCGCAAAGCCGGCTGGGTCGGGTGCTGCAGGGGTGCCGTCCTCGAGGACGCCTGCGGCGTCCCTCGGGACAGCTACGTGCGTAGCTCCCTTACGCCCCCTCACGGGGCCGCCCGCCAACCACAATGCACCCTTACCATGAAAAATACCGTCTCGCATTGTTTGGGGCAATAATAAGATTGAACACAGCCCATCGATACCCTCAGGAAATAGATCCGATTGCACAACTAAACATATGATCAAATACACAAAGTATCCGACGCAAGCTTCGTGTTAGGGATGGAAGGGGCGACGAGCGCAGCGAGTGGGTCCCGAGGGACGGAACCCCCGCACAGCCCGGCCCGCACTGCGGCCGACCGGAGCCTACTGGCAAGCGATGTTTTGGCTGGCCCAGTGCGGGCAACACCCTAACAAAATAAATAAGCCTGCGTATATTTGTAAAAAGCTAACGTTTATGTCATTTCAAGATAAAATCGCTCAAACCATCGACCATGCGCTCTTGCATCCAACTTTAGGGGAAGCTCAGCTGGAAAAAGGAATTCTGGAAGTTGCGGATCTACCCTTGGCTTCGGTATGTGTAAAACCTTGTCATCTCGTGCGCGCCCTGGAACAATTGGGCGATGCCGGAATTCCCGTGGGCACGGTGGTGGGCTTTCCGCATGGCAGTCAAACTATCGCTAGCAAAGCTGCTGAGGCGGCAGAATTGAGGGTGCTGGGTGCCAAAGAATTGGACATGGTCATCAATATAGGTGCCGTACTCGAGGGCCAATGGCAGCAGATTGAGCAGGAATTGCTGAGGGTTAGGCGGGCCATAGATGACGCTGATACGGTGCTGAAGTGTATTTTCGAAACCGATTACGTTCAGGAGGAAGAGACCATTAGGCAACTGAGTAAAATCGTCTGCGAAACGGGTTGGGATTATGCGAAAACCTCAACGGGCTTTGGTTTTGTCAAAGGCGAAAGCGGTCAGTATCAGTATCGAGGAGCTCAGGTTCAACATCTGAAATGGATGAAGGCTGCCGCCCCCCAACTCAAATTGAAAGCTTCCGGGGGCATTCGAACCCTTGAGGATTGGAAACGTATGACAGCGGCCGGTGCCCAAAGAATTGGAACCTCCTCTACACGCTCTATCCTGGCTGAAACGGCCTCCGATTAAGGAGTGTCGAGGTTCATTTTTTCCTCAGCTTTGATCTTTAAATCCTTATATTTTTGCTCCAGTTCTGTTAAGTAAGCCAATTTTTTCTGCTCCATCTCCTCGGGCTCTTCGCTGTAATTGGGCACCAGAGAGCGCTTTTCAGGGAAGTTTTCAATGTATAACGCCCGAGAAGGAAAGGCAAAACGAATGCCCAGCACCTCAGAGAGTCGGATTATATCTAAATAAATGCCCTCTTTGATTTCCAGCTCCACATCCCAAAACAGTGTATTTATATGTACCCTGATGAAAATATTTAGTGAGGAGTCTGCCATTCGGTAAAAATAGATAAACTGGTCTTCCTGGACGACTTTGGGGTGGGTACGCATGATTTCCCGAATGCCGTCAATAAATTGCTCAATGCGACCTGGAGGGGTATCATAAGTGACTCCAATTTCTGTTTCAAATAGTCGGTAATGTCGAACACCCAGATTCCGGATTTTCATATTCGCCACCGTTCCGTTGGGTAGAGAAATAATGGAGGTGTCTTTGATCATGATGCGCGTGGAGCGAATGCCCACCTCAATGATGGAGCCGAACTCACCGTCGATCTCTACAAAGTCGCCCACCTGAAACGGCTTGTCAAGAAATACCATAATAGAGCCCAACAGGTTACGCACCGTATCTTGAGCGGCTAAGGCAAGGGCAATACCCCCAATAGATAGTCCCGCAATGAGTGCCGCCACATTCACGTGGAGCAAACTCAAAATATAAAAGAATGCACCCACAATAATAATGGCCGTCAAGGCGCCATCAATTAATGGGATGATCTGATCATCCATTTTCGTTTCGGTTCCTTCAGCTGCTTCCCGGAGATAGGCAATAAATATGCGCATGAGGCGATAGATCAATACGAAAACAAGTACCGCTATAATAATCGACAAGCTCAGCCGAACGGATTCTGCCACCTTCACGGGCAAGCGCAGAGCCGGGTATATCCGCCCCAGCATAAAAAAACTAAATAGCAAGCCTGCAGCACGGGCCATCATGCCGGTCAGCTTTTCTTTTTTCGTGACGACATGCAAGCGATCTATAATAAACCGGGCAATAAGGAAGCCGGAAACGGCGCGCCCTACCCAAAAGAAAACAAATCCCAGTAGCACCATTAAAAGAATGCCCAACCACTGCCAAACCAGCAGGCCGCCAAAATCTGTGGTTCCCCACTGCGGTATCATATCGAGAAAAACTTGTGCCCACCAGGGATATAAGGCAGCGTGTAAGCCTGGCAGCTTATCCGCGGTTTCCATGCTGTAATACCATTTGTTATCGATGCGCTCCAAATAGATATCTGCATTCTCAATCGGAAAAGGAGTGTAAATATGCTGCATGATGCTGCTGTCCATATAATTCGCCGCATGGGGAATCATATTGAGTCGAACATACAACCCCTGGCCATCGAAAATTTCCTTGAGCTGCTGCGCCAGCTTTATTCGTTTGAGGGAGTCAATTTGTGGTGGAAAAGTTCGGGCAGCAAAAGCCGGCTTATAGCTGTCGGGCTGCAAATAATACAAGTGCACATACATCGTATTGTGCGGATCACTCAACTTGACGGGTGGCGCATTACGCTCGATTTGAAAGGCCTGAGCCTGACCGGAAATCAAAAAGGCCAAAGTGAAAAGAAAAATGCGGTACAATATAGCTCGACTCATAGGGGTTTGGATTTCATTCAATAATAGGCATTTCCATGCAGGTTACCAAGCCTATTCGACATAAAGAAAACGAGGAAAATGGTTCGGAGCTAAACTTTTAAATCCTGCCAGAAGTTTGTATTTTACTGCACATAACCCGAACTTATATTATGGCTGTAAAGAAACTCTTTCTCATAGATGGTAATGCTTTGGTTTACCGTGCTCACTTTGCCTTTATCAAACGTCCCTTGATCAATTCTAAAGGGGTAAACACCTCGGCCATCGCTGGTTTTACACGCGCCCTATGGGATCTGTGGACCAACCAAAACCCCTCCCATATTGCGGTCTCTTTTGATGTTTCTGAGAAGACCTTTAGAAATGAAATGTACAAGGAGTACAAAGCAAATCGGGACGAGCAGCCGGAGGATATTCAAATTGCCTTCCCCTATATCCGGAAATTGGTCGAGGGATTTAATATTCCCATCATTGAAAAAGGCGGGTATGAAGCCGATGATGTCATTGGCACACTGGCCAAACGGGCCGCGCAAGACGGTTTCGAAGTATATATGGTAACTCCCGATAAAGACTTCGGCCAGTTGGTCACCGATCAAATCTTTTTGTATAAACCCAGCCGCCAGGGCAATGGGGTAGACATCATGGGTGTGGAGAAAATTTGTAAGAAATGGGATGTAGAACATCCGGATCAGGTCATCGATGTACTCGGCCTGGCCGGGGACAGTATCGATAATATTCCCGGCGTACCCGGTGTCGGCCCAAAAACGGCCAGTAAGCTTCTCAAGCAATACGGCTCCATGGAAGGCATCTATGAACATGTGGACGAGCTCAAAGGAAAACTCAAAGAGCGCATGATTGAGAATAAGGAGCAGGCTTTGCTCTCTAAGAAATTAGCACGTATAAAAATAGATGTGCCCCTCGACTGGGATCCGGACAGCCTGACCAAAGACCCTATCGACAAAGAAGCCCTGGCTCCGCTATTCAAGGATCTCGAGTTTCGAACCATGGCGGAAAAAATTCTGGGCGAGAAGGCGCCTGAACAAGGAGATCTTTTTAGCAAGGGTACCGTGAGCGATTCGGTGGCCCCATCCATTAAAGACCACAGTGTGGCGGAAAATACCATTGAAGATGTAGAAACAAACTATGAGTTCGTGGACACCCAAGACAAACGCGAAAAGTTGGTGGAACGCCTGAAAAAAAGTAGCTGTTTTGCCTTCGACACCGAAACGGATAGCCTCAATCCGCTTGAGGCCGGACTTGTAGGGATGAGTTTTGCCTTTAAAGCCAAGGAAGCTTTTTATGTACCCATTCCCGCCGAGCGAGAAGCCGCTCAAGTGATTCTGGATGACTTCAAGCCTGCTTTTGAAGATGAGAATATCGAAAAAGTCGCGCAAAACATCAAATACGACATGCTGGTTCTTCGGAAGTACGATATCCGTGTGGCCGGCTTTTTCTGGGATACCATGATTCTGCATTACCTCTACGAGCCGGACTTGCGACACAATATGGACTTCATGGCAGAGAGTTATCTCAAGTACAAGCCCATTCCCATTAAAAACCTCATTGGTAAAAAAGGAAAGAATCAAAAAAGTATGCGCGATATCCCACAGGAGGATATTGTCGACTACGCTGCGGAAGATGCCGATATTACCTGGCAATTGTTTGAGTTCCTGCGCGAGGAAATGAAGGATCGAACCATAGAGAAAATCTATAAAGACATCGAAGAGCCTTTGATTACCGTGCTAGCCGATATGGAGGAGGAAGGCGTAGGTTTCGATAGTAAGCAGATGGAAGCCCTGGCAGAAGAGCTCGAGGAGAGTATTGACAAAATTCAAAAAGAGATTTATGAAGAAGCCGGCACTGAATTTAATGTCGGCTCACCCAAACAGGTCGGCGAGGTGCTCTTTAAAAAGATGGAACTCCCCTACCGATGGAAAAAAACAAAATCCGGTCAGTACTCCACAAATGAAGAAAAGCTATCCGAGCTGGCCGAGGATCATAAAATTGCCGGTCAGGTCCTGGAGTATCGCGCACTGACCAAACTGCTTTCCACCTATGTGAAGGCCCTGCCGAAAATGGTCAATCCCAGAACGGGCCGAATACACACCTCCTTCAATCAGGCACTGGCTGCAACAGGGCGTCTAAGCTCCAACAATCCCAACTTACAAAATATACCCATCCGAACCGAACAAGGCCGAAAAGTGCGGAAAGCTTTTGTGCCCCGGGATGAAAACTACGAGCTCCTAGCCGCTGATTATTCGCAAGTCGAACTGCGACTGATCGCCGAAATGAGCGGCGATGAAAATATGTTAGATGCCTTTCAGAACGATAGAGATATTCACCGCGCTACAGCAGCCGGCGTTTTTGAAGTGGATTACGATGCAGTCACAGACGATCAGCGGCGATCCGCCAAAACCGTTAATTTCTCTATCATTTACGGCGCCGGAGCTACGAACCTATCCAACCAGTTGGACATCTCCCGCAAAGAGGCCGGAAAGCTGATCGATCAATATTTTAAAACTTATCCCGGCCTGAAACGATACATGGATGAAGTGGTAGAAAAAGCCCGGGAAACCGAATATGTAGAAACCCTATCGGGCCGTCGACGCTACCTGCGCGACATCAATTCCCGAAACAATATGGTGCGATCGGGTGCCGAGCGCATTGCCATCAATACACCCGTTCAGGGGACAGCCGCCGATATGATCAAATGGGCCATGGTCGATATTCATGCCTATTTACGAGCGCACAACTGCAAAACGAAGATGACTCTGCAGGTGCATGATGAATTGGTATTTGATTTGCACCATGACGAAAAAGAAGAACTGCTCCCCATTATTGAAGAGAAAATGCGCAATGCCATGAAAGGCCTCAGTGTACCCATTTTGGTAGATTGTGGTTTGGGGCAAGACTGGTTAGAAGCCCATTAAATTTATAGCTTATGGATTTTGACAAGACCTACACGGCGGAAGAAATTGCGGACTGGATTGATGCCGACATCATCGGCCCAAAATCACTTCCCCTATCCGGCGTCAATGAGATTCACAAAGTACGCCCCGGCGATATCATGTTTGTCGATGTAGAAAAATACTTTCAAAAAGCCCTGAACTCTAAAGCCACGGGCATTATACTCAACAAACGAATCGAGGCGCCCGAGGGCAAAGTGCTATTTTTGGTCGACAATCCGTTCAGATCTTATGAAACTCTGGCCCGACGCTTCCGAGTTTTTGAAGCCCAAAACTCCAGTATCCATCCCAGCGCGCAAGTCCATCCCTCCGCCGTATTAGAACCCGGCGTAGTCATTGGTCGGCAAGTGCGCATTGGGGCTAGAACCACCATTCAAGCCAACTGTTTTATTGGCAATGACACCCAAATCGGTGAAGACGTTTGGATTCAGCCCAACACCACTATCGGTTCGGAAGCCTTTTATTATAAAAAGCACGGTGCCGAGTACGAAATGTGGACCTCGGTCGGTCAGGTCATCATCGAAGATCGCGTCACCATCGGCGCCAACTGTACCATTGATAAAGGCGTAAGTGGAGATACAGTGGTAGGGGAAGGGACCAAATTAGACAATCAGGTACACTTAGGTCACGGCGTGGTCCTGGGTAAAAACTGCCTGCTGGCCGCCCAGGTCGGCATCGGCGGCAAGACCGTGGTGGGCGATCGCGTCGTGATGTATGGCCAGGTCGGACTGATCAACAGCTTACACATCGGCGACGATGTCGTCATATTAGCCCAAAGCGGGGTGACCAAAGACTTAAAAGCCGGCACCACCTATTTTGGCACCCCCGCCATTGAGAATCGCCAGCGGTTGCGGGAGTTGGCTGCCTTGCGGAAGCTGGGGCGGGGGTAGAGCCTTTGCTCAGTGATGCTATCGGTTTAGGGTAAGCGCCTTACAAAATGCCAGAAGTTAAAAGAAGCCCATAACATGAACTACAGACGGTACAACAACAGGCGCAGTACTCGCTTAAAAGGTTACGATTACAGCAGCCCAGGCTTTTATTTCATTACGATAATCTGCCTAAATAGAGCCCATCTTTTCGGACGGATTGAAGGAGGCCAGATGAGCTTAAATGCATTTGGAGAAATCATTGAAGAAGAATGGCGGAAAACTCCTAGATTACGTCAAAACGTCGCTTTGCATGATTACGTAATTATGCCAAATCATTTCCACACAATTTTACAAATTTTATTTCCTAAGAACTCGAAAGACCCGGAGGAATCAAGCGCCCAACCGGCCTTTAAGTCACCATCGCATACTGTCGGGGCGGTGGTTAGAGGCTTTAAAGGAATAACAACTAAAAAAGTGAAGGAGCTTACACGTTTGACTGAAAGTAATGGGGAAGATAATGGGTTGGACACGGGTAGGGGCGAATGGCAATTCGCCCCTACCCGTGTCCATCTCCCCATAGAAAAGATAGATTTAAACCAATCGATATGGCAACGCAACTACTACGACATCATCATCCGGAATGAAAAGTCCTATCATCGAATTTCTAGGTACATCAAAAACAATCCCAAAAACTGGAAAGAAGACGAATTATATTGAAAAGAGGCAACATGGCGAATGACCATGGGCTCTATCAGACTCACTCTTTACTAAAACCACCCGATCCCACTCAAACAATCCAAGGTCCTAAAATTAAGGTCGCAGGGCCTCAACCGAGTAGTCATTGCTAAAATCCTTTGCACCTATTCCGCAGTATAGAATGAGCCGGCCAAACAAGCTGCCTATCATTGAAGCGCTATTGTGGAAGTTATGGATAGGTAGTCTCTATTCCAAAGACAAATTTATAAAAGCGGATAAGCTGTTCAGTATAAGCCAGAGGCTAAAAGCAGCAATCAATAGGAATATTTTTAAGATTTTTTGGGCGATCCCCTCATCCTCGACATCGCTGCGCGATCGTCGGGACGGGGGCGCTACGATTCGGGGCTCTCCGCCAGCTGGCGGATCGGCTCCCGGCGCCGGCAAATCCGGCACGCGGGATCTTCGGTCCACCGGAGGTGTCCCTCACTTCGGCCTGCCGAAGGCGGACCTCTTCATTACTCATTCCCGATGTTTCCATTTTCTGTATCGTTTAGGGAAAGAGGACAGAACCAATGATTCCTCGGTCCGCCTCAGGCGGCCCCCTACTCATCGCTATCGCGGGGTTCACTGTGCATTAAAGTCCATTACACCGAATACCAAGGATCGCCTACTTTTTTTCAAGGGTAAACATGATATCCAGCATTTATGAAATGCCAAAGGGTGGTTTGTTTCAAGGGAAGTGTGTATATTAAAGCTGCTTTTTTGTTGCCTATAAGCAGGTTGTCAAAAATTAAAGTAAATACTGAACTATCATGACCAAGTGTAAAAAATGTAACAACCCTTTCTCATTTCAACTAATGTTTAAATCTTTTTGGGCTGGCTATAAAGATTTAAACTGTACAAAATGTCAGGCAAATCATGAATTTGCTCTACAGGATAGATTAATTGGTGGTGCCGTAGTTGGGGTTTCGATTTTCATCACTACCTTAATGATGAATTATTTTCAGGAAGGAATGGCATCAAAATTACTCTTAGTATTACCATCTATGATAATTTCAATCATTGCTTTTAGCGCTTTGAGTATGTCGTTAATAAAACTTCAATTGAATGAAAAACAAACTACAGAAAACAATATATAACCGCAATCACGGCGAATTTGAATACGTCCGAATGCAGGCTGAATTGCTAACGTATTTGCTAGACCGAAAATTAACGCATTTAAATAAGTGATTATTGGTGTACGAGACTGTAATCGACGCTGAAAGCATTAGGTATGAAGATCTTTTTCCTTTCCCTACTCTTGTTCACCATTCTCTCGTGTTCGAACACATCAGACCTTTCTATTGGATTGGATAACTTGACTGTAGAATCGTTAGAACCCTATGTGCCGATCAACTATCTGGAAAAACATTCGAGCGTGGTCTTCAAGAATGATCAAGGTGCAGAAATGAAGTTTGAAATCATCGGCTCAACAACTTTGGAAACAAGCACCATAGACGATCTAGAATATGAGAGAGAAATAAAGTCGTACAGGCTGGAAAATAAAAACGGCCTGAATTTCAGCCTTGAAATTCTAATGTCCGCTCATTATCATGATCAAAGTACAGTCATTAAATCCGTAAGCTGTTATCTACGCAAAGATGGGAACAATGGTTGGATACCTGCCATTCTACTCGACGGTAAAGGTGAAACATTAATCGGACAAAGCGAATCGATAACATTGGGTCAAAGGACTTTTGATGATGTATTTTCTAGTATAACACCGCCAGAAAATCAACACGAATACACTCAAATATTCTACAACTATGAATGGGGGTTTGTCGGATTCCTTGGCGCTGAAAACGAGCTGTGGTATTTGGATGGATACCGAGACTGAAATAAAATAAGGCGTACTTCAGAAAGCTGCGAATAGAAGAAAAATAGTATTCCGGAAAACGAGAGACTTTGTCTCTGTGAAAACGTAAAACGAGGGTGCTGAGATCCACATCTGCTGAACACGGTGTAACTTCAGTATAGGTAACTATACAATGCGGCTTACGGAATACCCCCCATAAAGACAAAACTCTTGCCTCCTCTTGATACAATTAGAACGAAAGCTCTTCCTCACCGCCTCATCCTCTTCACGTGCCGCAACGAAATCAATGTCCAACCCATACAAACGCTGCGTAAAGTGAAAAGTGCGGGTTACACCGACATTGAAGAGGTCGGCAACGAAAAGGGCCAGTTTTACGGCATGAGTCCTGCAGAATTTAAAGCAGCGATGCAGGACCTGGATTTAGTCCCTATCAGTTCTCATCAAGCAAACCCAAACAAAGAGAACATCATCAAAATACTCATCGATTTCAAGACCGTCGAAATCCCCTATCTCGTCATACCTTCTCTCCCTTTGAAAACCTGTATCATTGATCCTGCGACCCTTAAGAACCGCACGAATATAGATGCAGAAAAAATGGCTAACACCCTCAATGATTGAGGCGAAATTGCCCGGAAAGAAGGCATTAAATTGCTATTCATTACCACTCAAAAAGCATAGAAGAGTAGCAGCATATTTTTGTTCAGACCAAGACGTGAGGAAAGAGCATATCAGTAGGAGTAAGGATGAGATGAACAAAAAATTCAAAACTAGGTCTTTAAGGATTCGGTGGTATGGGTACCATATCCTTCGTATCTTTCCAGTGGACCGACGTATAGCCGCCCGGCCGGTCGGTAGAGAGCAAGCACATTCCTCTAACTCACTATCTAATTATTTCGTAAATTTGAACAAAAGGATGAAATCATGGGACTTGCTGCGGATAAATTGGAGTTGATTGAATGGTTGAAAAACCTTGACGATGATGAAATAATCTCCTATCTTAAGATTGTCAAAAATTCAAAAGAATCTAATTCAGATTGGTGGGATGATTTAACTGATGATCAAAAGCTAGCAGTTCAAAGAGGATTGGATGATATTGATAATGGTCGAATAACTCCACACAACGAGATTACCCAGAAGTATGGATTATAAAATCTTCTGGACCGATGAATCTATTCGGAATCTTGAAGATATTCTGGCTTATCTTAAATCAGAATGGACTAATAAAGAGGTCGATAGATTTAAGGTTAAACTTTCAAAACAGATAGATATAATATCAAAGAACCCTTTAATCTTTCCTGTAAGTCAGTATCAAAATCGACTTAGGAAGGCAGTATTAAGTAAGCATACCTCAGTTTTTTATGAGATCAAAGGAAATCAAATTTATATTGCTTACCTGTTTAGCAATAGAATGGACATAAAGAAGATTAATTAGACTCGACGCCCTAACATGCGGTATATGTAATTGCTTGTATCATGCCTTTTGCAGATCCATCTCCCCCACTTCGAAAAACCTATTCGTAATTAAAGGGTTCAAGCAAAGTCAGCGGTTGGGCAAAAGTCGCGGCGTCCTGGGCTATGGTCAGGGCCAACAACTCCACATATCGCCGAGCTCTTTAGCGCCATTTTGAGAGGACTAAGATGGATCAACACCTCGATGGTTAACCCATTTTTAGCAACGTTAATAAAATGATAGAAATGAAAAATACTTCTGTATTCCTGGATGACTTTTTTGACCAATTCGTTCATAATCAAGTTTCTGCTGTACGATATAAAAACGTAAGTCTACAAAGTCATTCGTGCCGCGCTTCGACTTTTAGAAAATGAAAACACCAGTGCACGTAATAAACTTGGGCTTGGCAGACAGAAAAGGAGCTTCAAAAGCCTGCTTGTCTTCAGCCGAAACCGGTGAACGTTCACCCCTCTCTGGGATCGACATAAAACGCGCTCAATCAGCAAAAAACAGCTCACCTTCCAAATCCTTCGTATCTTTCCGGCGGACCGACATAGAGCCCCCCGGCTATTAAGATTCATGTGGTCCTCTAAATTACTTAATGAGAAAGAATATGGCACTTAAATAAATCAATTTTCGTTAACTTAGAACAGATATCAATATATAACCATGTCTACAATAGAATTAAGAAAAAAACTGATAGAGAAAATCAATTCAACTGAAGATGAAAAGTTGTTACTAGAGGTAACAAGGTTAATGGAGATTCAACTTAGTGAAATTGAAATACCATACAAGCTATCAGATAAAATGCTTGAGGCAATAGATGAGGCAGAGGAGCAAATTAAGAAAGGCGAATTCTTGACTCATGAACAAGCTAAAAAAGAGGTTGAAGAATGGCTAGGAGAATAGTCTGGTCCAAAAGATCTCAAGAAGATAGAAAGAGAATTTTCAGTTATTGGAATAAGCGGAACGAGTCAAAAGACTACAGCAGAAAACTCAATAAGCTTTTAAATGAGGCAGCTGAATTTGTAGCTGAAAACCCGAATACTGGAAAAGTTACAAAAAGAAGAGGCATTAGAGTGAAATTTGTAAGTCACTTGCATTGATTTACAAGATATCAACAAACGATATTCAAGTTTTAGCCATTTTTGACACAAGGCAAAATACTGAGAAATTTGAACAAATAGTTGAAGAATAGTCACGAGTTCCTAATCAAGTGGACGGCCGTGGGCAATAAGCCCACGGTGCGCCTCTCACACCACCGTCCGTGCGGGTCTCGTATGCGGCGGTTCGTTAATTTGACCTGATCTGATGGTATTATTTTACCATAGATAGATACCCTTTCACTTTTAGTCGTCTCAGGAGATGGTAATACCTAGAATAGGTCTTTGAGCTATGCACCCATGCTGCCTGCAGCCGAAACCGGCGAACGTTCCACCCCTCCCTGGGGTCGCCACAAAACGGGCTAAAACAGCAAAAACAGCTTACGTTCCAATTCCTTCATATCTTTCCAGTGGTCGGACGTATAACCGCCTGGGCAAGTGTGCAAACTAAAAAATTGGGCAAATGACAGAGTTAGAACTCATCATCGACTTACATAAAAACTCGGAAAGACAAGGCCCGGGAAGTGAAAATGACACCCTAAAAGCGCTTGAATTTTTGAGTCTGCCGACTGACCAAACCTTAAAAATAGCTGAGATTGGCTGCGGTGCAGGGGGACAGACAATTTCACTGGCCAAAAACTTGAACGGACAAATAACCGCAGTTGACTTGTTTCCAGAGTTTTTAATGGAACTCGATGAAAAAGCTCAAAACTTAGGCTTGAAAGACAAAATCGTAACGCTTGAAAAATCCATGGACGATTTGCCTTTTGACAAAGAACAATTTGACCTGATTTGGTCAGAGGGAGCGATTTACAACATCGGATTTGAAAACGGCCTGAACCAATGGAGAGACTATTTGAAAGTCGGGGGTTATTTAGCTGTAAGTGAAGTCACTTGGATAACTCCATCTCGACCCAAGGAAATTGAAGATTTTTGGAAAGCGGAATACCCGGAAATTGCTACTGCTTCAAAGAAAATCACCCAATTAGAAAATAATGGTTATACACTGGTGGGCTACTTTTATTTAAGTCCGGATAGTTGGATTGAGAACTATTACAAACCCCTGCAATCTAAATTTGAGGATTTTCTGAAACGCAACAACCATTCAGAACTCGCCAGAAAAGTAGTTGCAGATAGTCAAGCTGAAATCGAATTGTATCAAAAATTCAAGGATTACTACAGCTACGGATTTTACCTGGCGAGAAAAGAGGAATAAATGGCCGCCTGCAAGAATGGCACAGCTTGGGTAAGCACCCCATTGACTTTGTATGCCATCGATGCTTTTATAATGTCAATTTTAGGATGAATGATGATTACCAAAATCCCAGTCAACTTCTGCCTGGTAGACCACGCCATCCAAGACCATTTTGACCGGATCATATGTCCAAAAGGGATAGCATGGTTGATCTTGAAAAGGTCAACACTATTCCTTCGTATCTTTCCAGGCAGAATAGTCGGACGTACTAAGAGGGTACGTTAGAACACTCTTGTGCCGGCAATAGGTGATTTTAGACCAGGATACCTGCAGTTGTACTGCGATTTGAAGTTAAAACTCTTCTCATTTGAAATTGTCATTTATGTAAAGTAAATTTGTCTTTTAGATAAGTTGACTTTACATTTTAAACGCAGAACGATGAAAAAAATGCAACAAGATTTAAGCTTATTGCCAGAAATGTTCAAAAAAGTAGCATTCGGAATAATGGTACTTAGTGGATTATTAGTGCTACTATCCATTTTAAAGGTGATCGCAATTGATAAAGAAATTATTGCTAGTATAGCTCAATCCGTTTTTTTAATCTCCCTGCTCATGTTAGTGATTACAAGGGATAAGATAGAGGACGAGCTTACCATGAGAATTAGACTAAAAGCATTTGCCGCTTCCTTTATATATGGAGTCACAATAGTGATTGTAGAGCCCTTGATTCATTTTTTGTTTGGCGACAGTTTCTTAACAGGAAAAGGAGCCATAGAGCTTTTGATTAGTATGTTTCTATTTTATTTTATTATAAAGTATATAATGAAAAAGAGTAGGTAGTGAAGAATACAATTAAAGTACAGCGAGCCACAAGGGACTTAACTCAAGAAGCTTTAGCTAAG